>OLSC01000018.1_pt1 | contig 226179 bp, 219 predicted proteins | sample 1672881 | NCBI WGS metagenome assembly OLSC01 (sample SAMEA3136733, study PRJEB25190) | human gut metagenome | biome: human gut; feature: human-associated habitat; material: faeces | place: Austria | collected 2013 | reverse complement strand
CCCAATAAGAAGCAATCAATTTTGCGATGGTAGATTTACCGGAACCAGAAGGACCTACCAAAGCAGTTGTAGTTCCCTGTTTCATTTTTAAGTTTATACCCTTTAAGACTTGAGTATCCTTATATGCAAATTTTACATCGGTTAAAGTAATATCCAATCCGTTTAGGTTTTTATGTTGGAGCGGACGATCTAAATCTGGTTCTGATAAAATAGAACTGATTTCTCCAACAATGGTACTGATTTTGGAAAAGTCGTCGGTTAAAAAAATTGCAGATACCAACGGGCCTACAATACCCAGCGATAAAATCATAATAGTGATAAAAGTAGCCGTGTTAAGACTCCCGTTCATATAGAAAATACAGCCAATGGGGAGTACTCCAATCAAAACAGCTGGCCAGATGGTCATCATAAGAGCCGAGTATCCTTGCGTGGATTTCATCCAGTCAAGAATCAATTCTGCGTTTTTATGAACAGCCTGCGTAAATTTCCCATAGGACGTCGCGCTCTGGTTAAACGCTTTAATAACCTCAATCCCGTTGATGTATTCTACCGTAGTAGCGCTCATGTGTTTACCCGCCTGTACAACTGCTCCGTATTTTTTAGGATATTCTTTCATCTCTGCCATATAGCACAGGATACCAATCGGAATAGTAATCAGAGAAACGAGAGCCATGCGCCAGTCTAAAACAAACAAGTAGATAATAACCGCGACAGGAACCAGAAGGTTAGAAGTCATTTCGGGAATAATATGCGCCAATGGAACCTCCATCTGTTCCACTCGCTCTACCATAGAACTTTTCAGTTTTCCCGATGGTGTATCGGTTAGATACCCCATAGAAACCTTTGTCAGTTTCGAGGCAATCCTTCGCCGTATTTCAGATAAAACCGCAAACGTTGCTTCATGGGAAGCCTTTGTCGAAAAACCATGAAATACAGATTTCAGGATGAAAGCGACCAAAGCAATAGAGCACCACAACAGGTATACAGAAAAATCCTGTTCGCCTGCAATCAGCAAGTTAATCATCTTTGCGACTGCAAAATATGGTACGATACCGCTGGCAACCCCCAACACAGATAAAACCACGGAACAAAGGAATCCCCCCTTATGCGGACGAATGAAGTCCATGATCCCAACAGTTGAAGTTTGTTTCATAAAAAATCCTCCTTTCGTTAGCCAAAGCTAACCCTTATATCTGAAAAAACCGATAACCTGTAAAATCCCCGTTTTACAAATTATCGGCTCTGCGTCTTAGCGTCTGGCTCTAACGATACTATTTTATTTTCTTGAACATCTACGATGTGTTCATGTCCGCACTTAGGGCAAAATAACGGAAAACGTTTTAATACTGTATCTCTGTTTACTTTTGTTCTCGTTTTATTGCCGCAGACGGGACAATGAACCCAGCCGGACGAATCAATCCACCCACTCAAAAGCATCACCCCGCATTTTCTTCAAAAATTGTTTTCCACCCGGCATTGTAAAACCTTCTCATTCTTTGGATATGCTCGACAGCCTGATCTTGAGGCATATCATGGATAACCACCTCGAACACTCCGGCATAAAAGGCGCTGGACAGAAGGTGCGCCAGTTCCGGTGTAAGCCGCCCGGAGGAAAGCGCATCGTTTCCTGTCTGCTCAATAAACTGCATGGTACAGGAAATATCCAATTCAATAATCCGGTGGATAAATTCCTGATAGGTACTGTTCTCTCCACTGGTCAGAATCAACTTAAATTCATCAAAATGATCGTAGATATATGCAATCACTTTAGAAAATCCATCGTCTCCAAAGGTCATAATCTTTTCTTTCTGCTTCTCCGATGGGAGCATCTCAAAACGGTAGAATTCTCCTTCAAGCAAATTGCAGAATTCATCTGCCGTCGGTTTCACTAAAGCGCAATACAGGCTCTTCTTATCAGGGTAACGGATATAGATAGCGCCTTTGCTGGAGCCTGCTTTCTCTGCAATCGACTGCAGAGAGGCGTTCTCATACCCGTTCTTCAAAAACTCATTTTTTGCCGATTCAAGCAGCTTCTCGGTAACGCCCTCTACTCGTTTCATTACATCAGCTCCTGCCCTTTCTATATAGATTGAGACCATCAGTTTCAATCCAGCGGTTTTAATATATCACTTTAGAAGAATCTTGTCAATAGATTTTTATGTAACTCAATTTGAAAAAGTGATCCATCTTCCTCTTGACAAAATCTCCTGCAGGATGTATTATAACATTGTTACATAGCACTGTTATGTGGAGGTCGCCATGGAAGAAAAAACATTGGACACATTAGAAAGGATCCAGCAGGCCGCTTTGGAGGAATTTTCCGAGAAGGGGTTCCTCGGCGCGTCCCTGCGGCAGATCGTGAAGAACGCCGGGGTAACTACCGGGGCATTCTACGGATATTTTTCCAGCAAGGAAGAGCTGTTTGCCTCCATTGTGGAGCCCCACGCCGCCGCCCTGATGGATCGGTTTATGGAAGCCCAGACCAGCTTTGCCAAACTGCCGGAGGAAGAACAGCCCAGTCATATGGGAGAGGCGTCCGGCGATTGCGTGGACTGGATGGTGGGCTATATCTGCGAACACCGGGAGCCGGTCAAGCTGCTGCTCACCTGCGCGGAAGGCACCGGCTATGAGACGTTCGTCCATCGTATGGTGGAGGTGGAAGTGGAGTATACCCTGAAATATATGGATGTGCTCCGCCGTTTGGGAAAAGAGATTCCCGAGATGAACCGTTCCCTCTGCCACATCATCGCCAGCGGTATGTTCAACGGTCTTTTCGAGATTGTGATCCACGACATGCCCCTGGAACAGGCACGCCGGGATGTGGCGCAGTTCCGTACCTTTTACACAGCCGGCTGGACAAAGCTGATGACGCCTTGACAGCCGCGGGGGATTTCCCCCATATTTTTTCGTTATTAAGTTAGCAATAACTAACTAATAAATACATAGGAGGTTATCCAATGAAACAAAAGAACAAAAACGATGTGGCTGTTTTGCTCGGTTACGCAGGCAGCCACAAGGGCCTGACCTTCCTGGGGCTGGCCCTCTCGGGGATCGCCATGCTGCTGAGCATGGTCCCCTATATCTGCATCTGGCTGGCGGCGCGGGATTTGATTGCCGTGGCTCCGGACTGGACGCAGGCGCAGAACGTCGCGCAGTACGGCTGGCTGGCCTTCGCTTTCGCGGTAGGCGGCATTGTGATCTACTTCGCGGGGCTGATGTGTACCCACCTGGCGGCCTTCCGCACGGCGTCCAACATCCGTAAACAGGGCGTCGCCCATGTGATGAAGGCCCCTCTGGGCTATTTTGACTCCAACGCCTCCGGGCTGATCCGCAGTCGGCTGGACGCGGCGGCGGCCGATACCGAAACGCTGCTGGCACACAATCTGGCGGACATCGTCGGCACAGTCGTTATGTTCCTGGCGATGCTGGTGCTGATGTTTGTCTTTGACTGGCGGATGGGGTGCGCCTGCCTGCTGGCGGCAGTGATTTCGGTGATTGCCATGTTCTCCATGATGGGCGGCAAAAACGCTAAGCTGATGGCGGAATACCAGGCGGCTCAGGATCGTATGACCAAGGCGGGCACCGAATATGTCCGCGGTATCCCTGTCGTAAAGATCTTCCAGCAGACGGTGTACTCCTTCAAGGCGTTCCAGCAGGCCATTGAAGAGTACAGCAGCAAAGCCGGGTATTATCAGGATAAGGTGTGCCGTGTTCCCCAGTCCATCAATCTGACTTTCACTGAAGGGGCTTTTGTATTCCTGGTTCCGGCAGCGTTGTTCTTGGCGCCCGGCGCTCTGGCCGGCGGAGACTTTGCCGGTTTTGTCACCAATTTTGCCTTTTACGCGGTGTTTTCGGCGATCATCTCCACCGCGCTGGCCAGAATCATGTTCGCCTCCTCCGGGACCATGCTGGCCCGCGCCTCCCTGGGACGCATCAATCAGGTGATGGAAGCCCCGACTCTGGAAGCGCCCGCCCATCCGCAGGTCCCTCACGGCAACAAAGTGGAATTTGAGGATGTGAGCTTTACCTATGACGGTTCGGACGTCCCCGCCCTCTCCCACGTTTCCTTCACAGCGGAGCCGGGGCAGACGGTGGCGTTAGTCGGCCCCTCCGGCGGCGGCAAAACCACGGCCGCCAGCCTGATTCCCCGGTTCTGGGATGTGACCTCCGGCACTGTGAAAGTGGGCGGCGTGGATGTGAAACAAATTGATCCCCATGTGCTGATGGACCAAGTGGCTTTCGTTTTCCAGAACAACCGCCTGTTTAAGGCGTCCATTCTGGAAAATGTCCGGGCTGCCCGGCCGGACGCGACGCGGGAACAGGTGCTGGATGCCCTGCACGCCGCCCAGTGCCAGGATATCCTGGAGAAGCTGCCGGACGGCATCGACACGCAGATCGGCACGGAAGGCACCTACCTTTCCGGCGGCGAGCAGCAGCGCGTCGCTTTAGCCCGGGCGATCCTCAAGGACGCGCCCATTGTGGTGCTGGACGAGGCTACCGCCTTCGCCGATCCGGAGAACGAGGTGCTGATCCAGAAAGCCTTTGCCGTGCTGACCAAAGGCCGGACCGTCATCATGATTGCCCACCGCCTTTCCACGGTGGTCGGAGCAGATAAGATCATCGTTCTAAACGAAGGCCGCATTGCCGAGCAGGGCACGCACAAGGAGCTCACGGCTGCGGGCGGCCTGTATGCCCGGATGTGGGTCGATTACAACCGGGCGGTTCAGTGGAAAATCACAGGCGGTTCCACCAGTGAAACCATCAGCAAAAAGGAGGCGGAGTAAATGTTCAGCAAAAAATTTCAGCGTAAATATGCCCTGACCGACCAAGGCGTGAAAAACACCAAAAGAGGCGCTTTCTGGACCGTGATCGTCAACCTGGTCGTCATGGGCGGGATGGGGATCCTGTACCTGCTGATGTACGGCTTTATGAATACCCTGACGGACGGGACTCCTCTGCCGGGCTCCATACAGATCATCGGGCTGGTGCTTCTGTTTGTCCTTCTTTCTTTCCTGACCCACCTGCAGCAGTACAAAGCGACCTACGGGCTGGTCTATAACGAGGTCAAAAGCACCCGTTTAAGCCTTGCGGAACGGCTGCGCAAGCTGCCGCTGGGCTATTTCGGCAAACGCGACCTGGCCGACCTCACCGAAACCCTCATGGGGGACGTCAACCGCATGGAGCATGTATGGAGCCACGTCCTGGGGTATCTGTACGGCGCCTATATTTCCACTGCCATCATCGCTATCTGCCTGCTTGCCTACGACTGGCGGCTGGCCATCGCCTGCCTGTGGGGCGTGCCGGTAGCTTTCGGGCTGCTGTTCGGCAGCCGGAAGATGGCTGCCCGAGCTTCCGAGCGGACGAAAAAAGCGGCCGTCCGGGTCTCCGACGGCATTCAGGAGGCGCTGGAAAACGTGCGGGAAATCCGTGCCACCAACCAGGAAGAACGGTATCTTGCGAGCCTCAATCAAAAGATCGACGACCATGAACGGGTTACGATCCGGGGCGAACTGGGGACCGGGATTTTTGTCAATGCCGCCAGCGTCATCATGCGCCTGGGCGTGGCGACAACCATCCTTGTGGGCGCAAGCCTGATTCTCTCCGGCCGCATCGATTTCATGCTGCTGTTTCTGTTCCTTTTGGTCATCACCCGCGTCTACGCCCCCTTTGACCAGAGCCTTGCCCTGATCGCGGAGATGTTCGTCTCCCAGGTATCGGCCGACCGCATGAATGAAATCTATGAGACGCCCGCGGCGGAGGGCGCCGAAACCTTCAAGCCCAAAGGCCACGATATCGTATTCGACCATGTGGGCTTTGCCTATGACAGGAAAGACGTCCTGCGTGACGTGAGCTTTACCGCCAAAGAGGGGGAAATCACGGCGCTGGTCGGCCCCTCCGGCTCCGGCAAAAGCACCTGCGCCCGGCTTGCCGCCAGATTATGGGATGTAACCAGGGGTTCCATCAAGGTGGGCGGCGTAGATATTTCCGCCGTAGATCCAGAAATCCTTCTCAGCGATTACTCGATGGTCTTCCAGGATGTGGTGCTGTTTGACGACACGGTGATGGAAAACATCCGCCTCGGCAAACACGGCGCCACCGACGAGGAAGTACTTGCCGCGGCCAAAGCCGCCAACTGCGATGAGTTCGTCCGCAGGCTTCCCAAAGGCTATGACACCCCCATCGGGGAGAACGGCGCCAAACTCTCCGGCGGGGAGCGCCAGCGGATCTCCATCGCCCGTGCCCTTTTGAAAGATGCTCCTATCATCCTGCTGGACGAGGCCACAGCCTCCCTGGACGTGGAAAACGAAACCAAGGTGCAGGGGGCGCTCTCCCGCCTGCTGGCCGGCAAGACGGTGCTGGTCATCGCTCACCGGATGCGCACCGTGGAGGCGGCCGACAAGATCGTTGTTCTGGCGGACGGCCAGGTGGCGGAAGAAGGCTCCCCGGCGGAGCTAATGGAAAAGGGCGGCATGTTCCGCCGCATGGTGGAGCTGCAGCGGCAAAGCGCCGGCTGGAAGCTGGGATAAGAAGCCGCTGCCCAAAAGCAGCAAAAAGGAGGCGAACAGATGCCTTTCTTTCAAAATACCTGTAAGCCCAAAGGAGCCGGAGGGAAACTCATGGTTCGCATGATGAACGCCGGCCACGCCTCCCTCGCAAAGTGGGGGCTGTCCCATGTGAATCTCCGCAGCGGCGGCTCCTACCTGGATATCGGCTGCGGCGGCGGGGCCAACCTCAAGCGGCTTCTGCAAAAGGACTCCGCCGGCCATGTGACGGGGATTGATTATTCGGAGGTCAGTGTTCGGACGTCACGGCAGCTCAACCGGAGGGCAATCCGGGACGGGCGCTGTGAAGTCTTTCAGGGAAACGTTATGGCTCTGCCTTTTCCGGATGTCTCCTTCGATGCGGTTACCGCCTTTGAAACCATTTATTTCTGGCCGGATCTAAGGACTGCCTTCCGGCAGGTATACCGGGTATTGAGCGGCGGCGGAACCTTCCTCATCTGCAATGAATCCGACGGGGAAAGTGCCGGGGACGAAAAGTGGACGGACATCATCCAGGGCATGAGAATTTATACCTTGCCGCAGATAAAGGAAGCGTTGGAGGACGCCGGCTTCACGGAAATCAGGGCGGACCAGTCCGGTAACGGCTGGCTGTGCATGGTTTGCAGAAAGAAATAAAAGTTAAAATACCGCGGGGAGCAGCTATTCCGTGTTCCCCGCGGTATTTTTATGGGCATTTATGGTTTAGCTTTCTCTTGTATCAAAGAGAAGGCTTTTAAGGGTTACTTTTTCCAATTCACCTATTACCATTGCGTTGATAGAACAATATACCGATTCTAACATTAAGCCTTTTCGCAGATTTCCTGTCGATGCAGCATAAACCAAAAAACCTGTTCTGCGCTCCATGATTTGTATAATATCTAAAAGTGTAATTTCCTCGGGTTTTCTTGAAAGTTCGTATCCTCCTTTTGGACCATAAGAGACAAGGATCAGCCCACCTTCCCGCAACTTGGAACCAATTTGCAGAAGGTAACGCGGAGAAACACCAATGGCCTCGGATAACTTGGAAGAGGGAATAGGACATGCGGATTGCGCTAAGTATACTGCCATTCGTATTGCATAATCTGTTGATTGATTTATCTGCACAGCCTGCCCTCCTTCCTTTCTAAGATTCCATAGACTTTTTTAACTTTTCAAAGCTTGTTTTGCTAATGGCGTGTTCAATGTTACAAGCGTCTTGCTCCGCGATTTTGGGATCCACCCCTGCCGCGATAAGCCGTTCTGTAAAAAAACGATGCTTTTCGTAAATCTGCTCGGCAAGCTGCAATCCTATTTCTGTCAAGGAAAGTGTGCCGCCAGCGTTTTTAACAAGATGGCCGGATTTGGATAATTCCCTGACTGCCCGGCTTACGGAAGGCTTGCTCACCCCCAACTGCCCTGCCACATCCACGCACCGTACATAACCATGTCGCTGTTGTATCATCAAGACAGCCTCTAAGTAATCTTCCATTGAAGAAGTCAATGTCATTTGGCACTCCTCCGTTCTAAAGTCTAATTTGCTAATTTCCAACCAGATGCCTTTTCACGGGCGTGGATAAAGTCTGCATAGATTCCAGTTTGATGGAGAAGTTCCTCATGCGTTCCTTCCTGAACAATCCGGCCATTTTCAATCGCAATGATGTGATCTGCTTTTTCAACAGTTTTAATACGATGGGCAATCATAATGACCGTTTTGTTTTCTGTTAATTCTTCGATGGCCGCTAAAACCTCATGCTCGTTTTCGGTATCTAACGCACTGGTAGTTTCATCTAAAATGATAATTGGAGCATCCTTCAAAATTGCTCTTGCAATGGAAATCCTCTGCTTTTCTCCACCGGACAGGTTGTTGCCGCCCTCCTGCACAAGCGTATCATACCCCTCTGGCAGAGCCATGATAAAATCATCACATCTTGCCGCTTTTGCAGCAGCCCGGACTTCTTCCAATGTGGCAGTTGGTTTACCAAACCGAATATTGTTGAGAATCGTATCCTCAAACAAATACACTTTTTGAAAGACCACACTGATTTTGCTCATCAATTCTTCTGTGGGAATGTGACGAATATCTGCGCCGCCAATCAGGATTCGGCCTTTCTTCACGTCAAAAAATCTCGGAATCAACTGGCAAAGGGTGGTTTTCCCCGAACCTGACGGGCCTATGATTGCGGTAAAAGATCCCGCCGTAATTGCAGTATCAATATGGCTCAAAACTTCATTGTCACCATAGGAGAAAGAAACATCTTCAAATATAATTTCATCGGATGCAATATGTTGCTCCGGGGATGCCACTTGAATTTGTTCCATCTGTGTCAATGAATTTGTTTCTTTCAAGGCACTATCCAGAATACCGATCATGGATAGTACAGAGCCGGCCTGATTCATTGAGGAAAATGCCATAAAGCTAAGAATAATCAGCACAAGGCACTTTTCCACAGAGTAAATATCAAACTCTGTATATCCAATAACGGAAGTAAAAATAATAGCCGTTTCAAAAATAGAGAGCACTACCCCGGCAGCAATCTGTGACGGAATGGAACCACTGGACAGAGCGATGTTTTCATTACAGCTACCCTGAATGGCATCCTTTAAGCGTCTGTCCCCATTTTTGAAGCTGAACGCTTTTGTTACTTTGATACCTTGGAGAAACAGAATTGCAGCAGCACTTAATTTGCTCTGTGCTTCGCTTCTTTTGGGCGCATCTCTTCTCGACACACGAATCTGCCAGTTTACTACTAAAAGGTATGCTGCCATTCCCAATAGGCTTATAAGGGCGATTCGCCATTCATAAAAGAACAATCCAATCAGCAACGACACCGTACCTAAAATGCCACCCACAACTCGGATCAAAGCGGATGGCGCAGATGTTTCGATTTCAGAAAGTGTTGTCGTCAGGACAGAGTTAATTCGTCCCACAGAAAAATTATCAAAAAAACCTAAATAAGCATTTTTGAGGATTTTCCCAAATTCAAATCTTTTATCTCCCACCATTCCGAATCCGGCTGACATAGATGTAAGCTGCATCTTGTAGCTGAAAATGAAGACCCCAACAATATAAAAAACAGCCAGTGCAAAAACCGCGATCACTGCATTTGAAAGCGGGTATCTGCCAAACAGCGCATAAATTGCTATGATAACGGCAACCATCTTTGCCATTAAAAACAAGCCTTCAAGGAAAGAGAATATTATTGCATTTCTATATTCCTTTTTTCTTTTGCTGCTGAAATTCCATATCAGCTTAAACGCATTTAGCATGATGTGCCTTCACCTCCTATATTTGAAATGTTCCATAGCCGCTTATAACCGACACAATTATTCAACATGGTTTCGTGTGTCCCTGAGCATAATATCTGCCCATCTTTCACAAATGCAATCTGATCGGCGTTCATAATTGTCTGCAGCCTATGGGCTACCACAATCAGGGTTTTGTTTTTGCTTGCCGCTGCCAATGCCTCCTGAATCGCCACTTCATTCTCTGGATCGGAACTGGCCGTTGCTTCATCAAGGATCATAATAGGAGCGTTTTTCATCATGGCTCTTACGATTGCTATGCGTTGCTTTTCACCGCCGGACAATCTGTTTCCGGCCACTCCCGCTTGGGTATGATAGCCACCAGGCAGTTTACTGATAAAGTCATGGCAGCCGGTCTTTCTGCAAACGTCTATGACATCTTCATCTGTAGCAGTCGGTTTGGCAATCCTGATGTTCTCCATGATATTCATATCAAAAAGGTAAGTATCCTGATCTACATAGGCAATCAAAGAATTAAGCTGCTCAATGGACAGCTCCTTAATCGGTGTGCCTCCGATTGTAATAGTTCCATCATCTGCATCCCAATAACCTGCCAGCAATTTTGCGATTGTAGATTTGCCGCTTCCTGATGGGCCTACTAACGCCAGCATCGTATTTTGTGGAATGGTGATGGATACATCTTTTACTGCAGGCTTTTCGCTATTCTCATAGGAAAAGGTAATATGATCCATTCCAATAGCAAAAGAAGAAACATCGGCTGTTGCGATTTCAGCCCGCTCAAGTTCGGGCGCATCCAATATATCTTTTATCTCTCCTGCAACAACATTCATGCTTGATAATTGATCCATATAGGAGGATGCCTTTGAAATAGGCCCGAACACACCAAGGGATATAATCATAAATAAAAACAGGACAGAAGGTGCCAACGTGCCGTTTCCGTAAAAAATCAAGCCGAAAATTAAAACACCAAAAATAGAAACAGGTGCGATGCTATAGCTAAGAGAGGCATATATCTGAGTGCTTTTCATCCAATCGACAGAGTATGAGGCGTGGTGCTTTACCGCATTGGCATACTTTTCATAACTTGACTCAGCCTGATTGAAAGTTTTGATGACTTCAATTCCGCCCACATATTCCACTACCGCCTGATTCATACTTTTCCCAGCAGCAATCTGGCCAGCAAATTTTTTATCGTAATCTTTCATCATTCCACTGCTTGCGGCCAATCCTATGATAATCCACAGCAGGACACAAAGTGCCAGCCGGAAATCAATAGAAAACATCCAAATGATAAGGCTGATGGGAATACATAAATTTGCGGTCATTTCCGGTAGAAAATGCGCCAGAGTTTTTTCCACTTCTTCAACCCTGTCAACCAGTACGGTTTTCAGCCTGCCGCTTCCTTTCCTTTCAAAATAGCCAAGAGGTAGTCTCATGAGTTTGGTGGACAGGGCAAGCCGTATATCTCTAAGGGTTTTAAAGGCCGCTTTATGGGAAATATAAGTGGACAGATTCAAAAAAACAGCGTTCAAAATCTTGCACAGACCAGCTACGCCTATGATGAGAAGTAATTGAACAAACGATCTGTCTCCTTCAAAAATTTCCCCGCACAATACCCCAACAACACCATATACGGCTAAACCGCAGAATACGGCGAGCAGGCTGACGATGATTGACAGCGCAAACTGTCCTCGGTAAGGGCGTATATATTCACCCAATTCTTTAAAGAAAGATAGTTTTTCTGAATTTGGCTCTTTTTTCATTGCTTTCCCTCCTTAAGTGATTGCCAAGTAGACACCTATCAACTTATTGCAACAGAAAATAGTCCCTCAAAAGGGTATGTGTGCTTTTATCTATTGCGTATTGATTGATCACTTTTCCAGCTTCGATATGTACTACATAGGTACAGCAATGATAAATCAGCTCCACATCATGGGTGATAACAAAAACGGATTTTCCAAGTTCTTTGAGCTGTTTTAGACACAAAGCTACCTCTTTCATGTGTTTGTAATCCAACCCGCTGGTAGGTTCGTCCATTACAACATACTCTCGGTCTGAGGCTAACGCAGTGGCAATCGCAACCCGTTGTTTTTCTCCACCGGATAGGGACATGGGATGCCTTTTTGCGTATTCAGACAATCCAAGCTGTGCCAATATCTCAAGAGCTTGTTGTTCATCTGGATTTTTCATGCTGATCAGCAGCTCATCCATAACACTCTCGGTAAAGAGCTGATGATTGACGTCCTGCATGACCATATAGCACTGTTTCAGGCGCTCTTTATACGAAAGGGTCATATCTCCATCACGCATCATTCCTGCTTTTTCAATTCCGCAAAGACACCGCCCAAAGGTGCTTTTAGCTGCCCCATTGTTTCCAATAATGGCTATGATTTCATTCTTGGGAACGCAGAAATTTTCAAGCTGCAGGCACTCTTTTTGCCGTTTATAGGAGAAACGGAATTTTTCAAAACACAACGACTGTTTACCCGCCGCACCTGCAGGTTCAGGCTCCAGGCAGCGGATGTCCGGTGTTCTAAGTCCAAGGGCACTGAGCTTTTCCGTATCCTGCTTTCGTAATTCATCTGCAGACAAATCAAAGACTTTTTTCCCTTTCGCAAGGCATACAAACCTGTCTGCAATGTGGGTCAGATAATACAAACGATGCTCGGATATAATTACGGTCTTGCCCTGTGCCTTCCATTTTTGAATGATTTTTGCGAGTATAGAAATGTGCCTGACATCCAAATTTGACGATGGCTCATCTAAAATCATAACATCGGGCGCTGTTACGCATACCGATGCACAGGCGATCATTTGTTTTTCGCCGCCAGACAGATGAAATAAGCTCTTTCCGAGCAATCGTTCAATTTTGAAGTCTTTTACCGTTTTTCTTACTCTTGCGACGATTTCATCCTTGGGATACCCAAGGTTTTCACAGGCAAAAGAAAGCTCGCTGTCCGTATCCACATTAAAAAATTGGGATCGCGGATTTTGAAACACACTGCCAGTATTTTCTGCAATCTCATATAAGGGCATTTTCGTAATATCTCTGCCGTTTACCCTTACCGCCCCCGTCAAATCTCCCTTATAAAAATTGGGGATCAGGCCATTCATAAGTCGTGTGACTGTGGTTTTTCCGCATCCAGATTCGCCGCAAAGAACCACTACTTGCCCCTTTGGTATAGAGAGGCTCAGATGATTGACTGCGCCCATCTGTTCGTTTCCTTGGTAATAGAAACTCACATTTTCAATTTCAATCATAGTGCGCCTCCTTAAAGATTCAATAAAGAACAGATTTGGTTCTGGAAACAGAAGATAAGGAGACAACAAACGCAGATTCCGAAAATCAGGCAATCCCAAAGATGAAAGCCTATGTCACACATATTGGTGCGCCTTTTGGGAGAGCCAAGCCCTCTTGTAAGTGCAGAACAGGAGAGATCTTCACCCGCCTTCACAGTTGAAATAATCAGAGGCACGACTCTGTATTCGAGCATGAGCATTGGATTTTTAGGAGTGATCCCTCTCATTTTCATTGCGTCATTGATTGCTCCCGCATCCTCCTTAACTGTAGGGAAAAAGCGAAAAACAACGGATAACGGAATCGTGATTTTGTCAGTAATGTGCATTTTCTTCATGGAACCTATAAATTCGCTGACGGATGTGGTTGTCATAAGGAAAAATGCTGCAATGACGCAAGGAGTAAATCTGGTTATGATCGCAGACACCATAAGCACGATAAAACCAGACACCCCATTCCCAAAAGCTCCCCAAGATAGTTCCAGCACAAATCCGAGAACATATAAAACGAAATACAAAAACCCAGCCAAATATTTAGCCGACAGGAGCAGGAGGACAAACGGAATAAGAGCCAGGAGAGGCTTCAAATACAGCATCAGTCCGCTGTTATCTGTACTGAGTATGAGGGTGCATAAAGTAATCAACAGGAACAATTTCGTCCTCGGATCAAACCGTATTCCTTTTCTGTTAGAAGGTGATGCTAATAATTCTGAGGCGGGCATTATAAAATCCCCGCTTTCTCAAAGTGCTTTTTCATGATCCTTTTGCCAATCAATGCTCCAAGCAGACCGCAGATAAAATTGAGTCCCACAAAAAGCAGCAAACTCCACCATGGAGTATAAGCCAGCACCTGTGTGCCATAGTCTGCACTGTATCCACCCTGGGTATACTTTGCCAGTGTGTCCTGTGCAAAGAAGTACCATGGAATCAGAGAGCCGGATGTCCAAATTGAGAAAACGGCATATCCAATCAAATTGTGCTTAAAGCTTTTGTAGTTTCCTTTTTTCATGATGAAATCACCGAGCAGTCCAAAGACCAAGCCGGTAGGAAGGCACCAAAAACCCATTCCTGTAAGTCCCACAAGCAGTCCGGTCAATACACCCATAAGAGTAACCAGGCCAAACTTTTCGACCTTCGTTGTGTACAGCATAAATACAGTTCCGTTGATGAGCGCCCAAACTGATGGGAAGAAAGGAACCATAATGGGAATAGAAACGAGAAGAGATAACGCTGCTCCGATCACAAAATAGATGACCGTGAAAATACCTAAGGTGATTAAATCTTTTGCTCCAATTTTGCTGTTCATGCGAAAACCTCCAAATCATTATGTATTTGCGTTTTGTATATAAGCCCGTTAGTTAGCTAAATCTAACCTATGGGCAAAATTTTTTCCGTCTTATTGCAGTATTCTTTCAAACAGGTCTCTCCAGCCTGCTTCGAGAAAGGTCTCAACAGTTTTCATACAGGAGACCGCTTTTTCTTTACTGTAGCCTTTTTCTAAAATCTGCTGATAGTAGTGAAACTGCTCTCCCATAATCATTCCAACACCATCCAGATCAATATCGCTTTGCGCCATCTCCTTCAAAAAATTCACTGTCTCCACCGTTTTATGTTCCATCATTTTTTGTATCATGGCATAAATAGAACTTCCTTCACTGCGGCAGAAAAACAGGATACATTCATCGTAATGCTGGAAGAGAATATCGAGATAGATTTTTTCCTCTTTACGAATTGCGTCCAGAAGAGCATCCACGTTTTTACTTTCCAGCAGATCGTAATACATTTTACCGATTGGTTCCGATTGGGTCTTGACGGCAGAAATAAAATTGCCCACCAAACTGCAAAACAAAGCATCTTTACTGTTATAGCGGGTATATACAGCTCCCGGCGTCACTCCTGCACGATCAGCAATTTTGCGGATTGATGCTTTTTGAAATCCAAATTCCATAAATTCATCAAACGCCGCCTTAATAATCTTATCGTCAAGGGAATGGTCTTTTAATGCCATATAACTGATTCTCCTTTCGTGATTACACTGTAATCAATTACAGTGTAATCATACTGCATTTCTATCCTTTTGTCAATATAGTAACCTAATATCCTACGCAAAACAAAAGGTAATCAATACAGAAAACGTATACATATTTACCGTTTTGACAGAGTTTCTTCCCATAAAATAAAATAGTTTGTAAAAAGAAAGATAAATTTACCCAGATTGCCGGAAATCTACTTTGAAAAGAAAGATACCTATATTGCAGAAGCGGCCAGCAGAATGAGAAAAACACTGGATCGCTTGTGGCAACATTATGAGTCGCCTTCTGCTTTCCACATGAAGCTCTGTGTTTTAGATTTGCTTCATCAACTTTTGGATGAAAAAGTATATCTCAAGAGAAGGTTCTTTCTTTTTATACCAGCGTTCAGGTTGAAATTGCAAAAAAGGCAGAACAGATACTTACTGCCGATTTGAAGCAGCATGTTCCGATGAAGCAGATTGCCCAGCAATTTGGCGTCAATGAAACCAGCCTAAAAAACTACTTTCGAGGTGTATATGGTAAAAATATTTCTGATTATCTGCAGGACCTTCGAATGAGCATAGCTGAAAAATTGCTTGCTGACACTAAATTCCCTATATCCGAGATTGCATTGCAAATTGGATATACAAAGCAAGGAAAATTTGCAGAGGTGTTCCGACAGCAGTTTCAAATGAACCCGTTAGAATATAGAAGATCTAAAAAACTATCTGAATTCTAAAATCTATGTACCCAACCGCCTGCACTGGAATCTCATTTATCTGCCAGAAAATATCCTTTAAGAGCTGCTTTTTGGAAGCATCTATAGTTAAAAGGAAACCAGAAAAATTATCAAATCCCTATCCGAATTGATTTCTAAATCGAGAAAAACACCTATAAGAAAGCGCCAGATGCAAAGCCAGCCGCCCGCCGCATCCGGCGCTTTCTTATGAACCATTCTTTATTAGTAGGTGCAATGTCAAATGCCATTCTTCTACAGACTGGGAAAGCAGACTCTCAATTGTAATGCTTTTCAGAATATCAATCAGGACCTCAGCTATATATTTATAAGCCTCATTGAGAGTTTTGAATTTCTCCTGCGTTACGGTATCTCCAGCGAGAGGCTTATGGATAATCTTCCCTTCCATCACAATAACAATATCATATAAGGTGATTTTAGTTGCAGGCTGAAGTAAGCTGAACCCGCCATTCCCACCGTATGTAACTTCAATGAGCCCAGCATCACGTAGCTTCGCACTGATCTGGAGCAAATACCGGGAGGATACACCGATGGCTGCGGACAGCTTAGAGGAGGACACAGTTTTCGATTCTTTTGCTAAATAGAGAATCATCCGGATCGCATAATCCGTTGATGTATTAAACTGCATAGCAGCACCTCCTCGTGCAGTCTGACCATATCTTAGTACTCTTTTTTTGAATGGGTAAGTCTATCTGAACACCAGTTAAAAGCCACTCAGCTCATTTTTTTGCTTGGATATAAATGGGCCAATCCACGTAACGCAGACTGGTCCATTCTTCTTCAAGCGATAGATTGGAAGGGGAGAGGAGTTCATGCTATTTGAATTCTTGTTCGGTAGCCTCTTTCAGCCGCAAAAAACTCTCGGTACTGATAACGTGTTCCATCTGACAGGCATCAGCCTCCGCTGTAATGGGATCAACCCCAACGGCGATAAGCTGTTCTGTAAAAAAGCAGTGGCGCTCATAAATGGTTGTAGCAACCTCCCGGCCTATGTCTGTTAGGTGAAGAAAGTGGTTTTCATCCATTGTGAGAAAGCCTCCGTCACACAAAGTTGCCACTGCACGGCACACGCTGGGTTTTGACACATCCATGTATCGGGCGACATCCACGGAGCGTACCATGCCTTTTTCCTTTTGGAGTACCAGCACGGCCTCCAGATAGTCTTCGCCGGAGGCATGAAGTGATGTACCGTCTCGCTGTTTCACTTTTTTCTTCACGCCAATCTCCAGCCCTCGGCCTGTTCCCGAATCTCGATGAAGTGCCGGTACAGTCCGCCCTGCTCCATCAATTCTTCATGGGTGCCCCGTTGTGCGATACGGCCATCCTCCACCACCAGGATCTGATCGGCGTGCTGAATGGTAGCCAGCCGGTGGGCTATGGTAAGAATGGTTTTCCCCTTTGTCAAAGCGGACAGGGCCTGCTGGATCAGGTGCTCGTTCTCCGGGTCTACGCTGGCGGTGGCTTCGTCGAGGATGACGATAGGGGCATTCTTCAAAATGGCCCGGGCAATGGAAATACGCTGCTTCTCTCCTCCGGAGAGGGTGGAACCGCCCTCTCCAATCACGGTATCATAACCGTTTGGCAGGGCCGAGATGAAGTCATGGCAGCAGGCAGCTTTGGCGGCAGCCACCACCTGTTCGTGGGTAGCATCGGGGCAGCTGAATTTGATATTGTTCTCCACACTGTCCTGGAAGAGATACACATTCTGAAAGACCATGGAGATATTTCGCAGCAGGCTTTCGCAGGTAAATTCTTTCACATCGTGGTCACCGATGGATACGATCCCGCTGTCCGCATCGTAGAACCGGGCCACCAGGTTACATATCGTGCTCTTGCCGGAGCCGGACGGCCCCACAATCGCGGTGGTGGTTCCCTGGAGCGCGGTAAAGGTCACATCGTGAAGCACCTCGCGGCACCCATACCCGAAGGACACATGGGAGAGGGCTACATCAAACCGCTCTGGGGTTATCTCCCTGCCGTCCTTGTCGATAAAGTCGGTGTGCTCCAGTTCCTCCAGCCGGTCCAGCACCGAATCCGTCACCGACAGAATATGAGCGGCATCATTGATGGCCTCCACACTGCCAAAGATGGTGAAGGAGAATAGGGCAATCATCAGGAAATACGGGAGCGGTAAAGCACCCACTAAAACCTGCTGGCCTGCGGTGAGCACCAGTCCCACAGATGCCGCCCGCAGAGCGAACAGATGCAGGCAGTTCCATGGGACGAACCCAAACTCGTTTTTAATGCGGATGGCCTTATTGTCCCGGCAGGCATCCCGGAATCGCTGAACGGAAACCCCGTCCTGCCCAAAGGACTTCACTACCGGCAGGCCGTGGATGTATTCGACGGCCGCGCCGGACAATGCCTCCTGAGCCCGGTGGCTCACAGGAGCGGTGCGGGCGCTCTGACGGCCAATACCCCGCAGGGCAAAGGCGGACACCAGCACACCAATCAGCGCCACCAGTGCGGCAGGCGGGCAAAAAATCGCCACGCACAGCAGGATCACGGCCACCTGAATATAACCGTTTACCACCGCGTCCACCATCTTCATACTCTGGAGTTCCAGTGTGCTCAACTCCGTGGTGAGCGCCGCCAGAATATCCCCCAGATTGTTTTTGGCAAAGTACCCAAGGGACACCCGTTTCAGCACATCTCCCAGTTCCATCCGCTGCTCTGCCGCCCGTTCCGTTCCGATGCTCTCCTGAAACCGGTTTTTCCAATAGGTGAAGAAGAACCGCAGCAGGATCAGAACGACGATTCCAGCCAGGCACAGCCATGGGAGAGAGCCGGAAAGTTCATTCTCCCCCCAGGCGTTCCCAATCATCCGCCCCAGGGCCCAGGCCGCCAGCATCACCGGCCCTGCAGTACACCAGGTGGCGAAAAACGAACACACAAAGCCCAGAATCATTCGCTTTCGATAGTTTTTTGCCCATCCCATAATGCGTCCTACGCTGTGAAACATCTCAATTCCCCTCCTTTTTGCCGGATGTGACCGCCCAGTTTCGTGCCCCCACATGGGCCGTCCAAAGGGTCTGATACAGCGGGCAGCGGCCCAACAGTTCTTCCTGTGTGCCACAGTCTGCAACGCTCCCTTTCTCCAGCACCACGATCTGATCCGCGTTCTGGATGGTGGAGAGCCGGTGGGCGATGACCAGCAGCGTTTTCCCTCTGGAAAGCGCCATAATGGAGCGTTGAATCTTGTCCTCATTCTCGGGATCAGTGAAGGCGGTTGCCTCGTCCAAAATTACAATGGGGGCGTCCTTCAAAATGGCGCGGGCGATGGCGATGCGCTGACGCTCCCCGCCGGAGAGCTGCTTGCCCGCGTCTCCGGCCGTCGTATCCCAGCCATGCTCCAGCCGGCCGATGAATTCTTCGCACTGGGCCGCCTGAGCAGCCGCCAGCACTTCCTCGTCCGAGGCCCCCGGACGCCCCAGCCGGATGTTCTCTTTCAGGGAACAGTCAAAGAGGAAGTTGTCCTGCGTGACGAAACTGATGGACTGGGAGAGCTGCTTCAGCGGGAGCTTGCGGATGTCCTGTCCGCCCAGGGTGATGGAGCCTCCCGTCACATCCCAAAACCGGGCGGTCAGCCGGGCGATGGTGGACTTGCCGCCGCCTGACGGCCCCACCAGGGCGGTGAATTTTCCCTGTGGGATGGTCAAGTTCAGGTGGCGAAGCACCTCCTTGCCCTCCGTCCCGCCATAGGAAAAAGATACATCCCGCATCTGGATGCTGCTGCCTTCCAGATGGACATTCTGCTCCGCTTGCACAAGCTGGGGCAAATTCAGCAGTTCACGGGTGTCCTTTACTGCAAACTGCATACTTTTCATGGAGTTGATGAAGGCGGTGGCGCTCATCAGGGGGGACACAATTCCCAGGGCCAGCATCAGGCAGAGCGTCACTTGGGCCGGGTCCAGTATCCCCGCCTGATAGAGCGCGACGCCCGCCGGCAGGGTCCCCAGCAGGGTGGTCGGCAAAATGGACAGGCACAGATTCATGGAGGCCCAGGTGCAGCGGAACCATCCCATGGTGAAATCCCGGAAGGAGGCTACCGCCTGGGCAAATTTCTGATAGGACCGCTCCCCCTGGCTGAACGCCTTCACCACCTGAATGCCCTCTACATATTCCACGATCACGCTGTTCACATGGGCGTTGGCCTCCATGTAGGCGGCGTAATTCTTGTTATAGGTCCGCATCCCGAAGGTCATGGGAATGAGCGCCACCGGGATGGTCACCAGCAGGGCAAGGCCCATCCGCCAGTCGATGGCGAACATGGCGATGACCACGACCAGAGGCAGCAGAAGATTGGAACTGAGTTCCGGGATCATGTGAGCCAGAGGCGGCTCCACATCTTCAATACGGTCCACAATGGTGCTTTTCATGGAGCCAATGGGCCGGCTTTCCACCTCGCCCAGCGGCGCCCCCATCAGCCGGTCCGCCACCTGAAGGCGCAGGCCCTCCAAAATCGTGTAGGCGGATACATGGGCCAGCATGGTGGACAGGGCATATCCCACCACCTTGACGGCATAGCCGGCCAGACACACGCCGCACCAAAATACAATGCCCTCCCAGTCCGCCTGACGCTCCAGAAAGAGCCGGATGATCTGATAAACGCCGAGATACGGTACGAAGCCCCCGGCCACACTGAGAATAGCCAGTACCACAGACCCGGCCATCTTCCCCCGGCAGGGTGCGGCGAAGGAGAGCAGGATACCGAGCCAAGTTCGTTCCTTCATGTGCAATACTCCTCTCAAAGAAAAATCGTTGTAGTTTGCTTGCGCTAACTACAACGATTATAAGAAATTCTTCTTCCTCTGTCCGCTCCGTCCTGCCGGTCTGGTCCCGTTTGGACGGAAAAATTTATTGGCTTTCCCGCCGGTACTCCAGAGGCGTCTTGCCCTTGACTTCCTTGAATGCGGCGGCAAATTTGCTGGAGCTGTCATAACCTACCCGGCCGGCAATCTCTGCCACTCCCATTTGAGGCTCCTGCTGGAGCAGAAGCGCGGCCTGGTCCATGCGGAAATTACGCATATAGGTGTTGACAGGCTGCCCATAAATCGACTTGAAGCACTCCTTCAGCGCCGTGGCCGGGACAGAAAATCGTTCGGACAATTCCGCAATCGTATAATGGCGTTCCAGATCCCCCGTCAATAACCGATGGACGGCTTTCACTTTTTCCACCTGGGATTTATAGAAGTAAGGCTTTTCCGCATCCTTGGGCAGCTCCAGCGCGTCCAGATACAGGAGCAATTCCAGCACCTTGATACGGAAATAAGGGAGCTTGATCTGCTCCGGCACCGCATAGAGCTCCTGAAAAATGTGATCGATGGAGGGCGCCCCATGGAGCACCCTGGGATGGCGGCTGGAGCAGAATTTATTCTGGAGCTGGGCCAGATCCACCGGAAATTCCCGTATCCACTCCTTCAGCGATTGGGCGGCCTGGGGGAGCGCAAAGCCAACGGTGATCCCGTGATAGTGGGCAAGGGGGAAGGTAAAATGGCCCTGGTGCTCCAGCCGACGATCCAGCTTCAGGTCGCCCGCCTCCACATAGGAGTACGCATCCGGACCGGCAGGGTACTCCATGCGCCCCTGGCGGCAGTAATCAATGCACAGCAGATCCTCCGTTGTACGGAACGCGGAATCATAGCTCTCCATATGGAAATCGTTATACATCAGGGATACGCCGGGGAACAGGTCGTATTGTGTCATGATCCCCTCTCCGGTACCGCTGTGAAACTGAAAGACGCGGCAGTTTCCACCCTCCACCAGTGGGACAGGGAATCCGTTGTCTGCCATTACTTGCTCCAGCATGAAATTTCTCCTTTTACAATCGCAACACCCGGTCACAGGCTCTCTGCATGAATTCCTGGTCATGGGTGACCACCAGAACGATCCGCTCATGCCTTGCCAGACTGCGGATCACCCCGGACACCTCCACCATGCGGGCATAGTCCAAACCGCTGGTGGGCTCGTCAAAAATCAGCACCGGTTTCTCCGACAGCAGCGCCGTAGCCACTGCCAGCCTCTGCTTCTGCCCCCCGGAGAGAGACATCGGATGCCTCTCCCGAAAGGGCAGCAAGTGGAGGCTGTCCAGCACCTCCGAAATTTGATTGTCAGATGCCTCCGGCGCGGACATCCGGCACTCTCCCCACACGCTGTCGGAGAACAGTTGATGGTTTACATCCTGCATGACACAGAAAGCCGACCGCTGGCGGCCTTTTCGATCCAGAGGCTTTCCATTCAGCAGAATTTGTCCCACTTGTTCTTTCAGCAGCCCGCAAAGGCAGCGGGAAAGGGTGGTCTTGCCCACGCCGTTGGGTCCAGTGATCGCCACCACCTCGCCGGGGCGGGCGGAAAAGGACAGATCCCGGAACACAGGCGTTTCTTTGCGGAAAGCGCAGGTCAGCCCCTCCACAGATAAACCTTCTTTGGCACCAGCTGGTTCCGCAGAGGGGAGTGTGCATACCGATGGGGTCAGGGTGCGCAGCCCCAAGACTTCCCGTTCCCGGTCGGACAGGCTGCGAAACTGCTCCCCGGTGAAGGCGCGCTCCAACACCCCGCTCCGCAGATAGAACGCCTTGTCAATGAGATCGGTGAGAAAGTACAGGCGATGTTCCGCTACCACGATTGTGCATCCCTGCCGCTTCAAAGCGGCAACCTGATCGTGGAGGCGGGCAATGGCCTCCTGATCCAGATTGGCTGTCGGCTCGTCCAGTACATAGATTTCGGGACCCATAGCATAGACGGAGCCAAAAGCCAGAAGCTGCTTTTGCCCGCCGGACAGAGAAAAAATGTTTTTTCCCCGCAATTCCTGGAGGTGCAGCGTTTCCGCGACCTGCTCCACGCGGCGGCGGATTTCTTCCGGCGGACGGCCCTCATTTTCCAGCCCAAAGGCCAGTTCGCTGTCGGTGTCCAGATTAAAAAACTGAGACTTGGGGTTTTGGAATACAGAGCCTACCCGCTGGGCCAGCTCATACATGGGTGTTTCCTGCGGTGCAAGTCCATCTACCATCACCCGTCCCTCCAGACGGCATCCGGGGGTGAATGCGGGGATCAGGCCGTTGATCAGTTTCGTCACCGTGGTCTTTCCGCAGCCGGAGGCCCCACACAACAGGACGCACTCTCCGCGGGCAATGGTGGCGCTGACCTGGGAAAGTGTTTCCTGATTTTCGCCATAGCCAAAGGAAACCTGTTCTAATCCTATCATCGTTACTCCCCCTTATTGTACCACAAATGAGCCTATCAGCAAGGCCAGAACCAACAGCATTCCGAGCAAGTCTGCAGGCAGCAGATACAGGGACACGGCGCTGGTCTTTCGGGCCGGATTTTCAATTCCGCGGGTTACCGCCGCTGCGGAGAGTTCCTCCGCTGTCTCCGTGGCGGACACCATGAGCGGCATCACCGTACACTCCAAACGACTGAGCCCCCGGATGTTCCGCAGCTTCATCGCGTCCCGGATGTGGCCGATTTCCTCCCGAATAGCGGGAAAGTACCGCAGCGTCACAGAGATGGCTACAATCAGCTTCTGGGGAATATGTATCTGTCTCAATCCTACAATCAGGTAGCGCAGAGGGGTGCATTTCAACATCAGCGATCCGGTCATCAGGCAAGGGAACATCCGGCGGGTATAGGTGGCAAAGATGGTAAAACTGGTGGCGATGATCATAGGCGATGCCGGCAGGATCACTTGTTGAAAGAACAACAGAGCACAATATCCTACGGCCCATTTGACTGCCATTGTAAATCTTCTGTGGACAATCATCAACGCCAGCAGCAGAGCGATCAGTGCCAGTTCCACCCACAGAGTATGGTCGCTGAACGCGATGATATTGGCGGCGATCAATATCCACAGCCCCGCTCTCGGGTCAAAAATTGATTGTTTCTTGTTTCCCATCTTATACTAGGCCAGCCTTTTCAAAGTGCTTGCGGAACATGATGCGGGCAATGATGCCTCCGATGACCGCTCCAACGATAGGGGCCAGGAACAGAACAATCAGCATCCCATTAGAGGAAAGGGCCGCCAGAGTATTAACATAGTCCGCCGGCATCCCTTGTTCTGTGATCTGCCGCAGGAAGTCCTCCCTCATAAGCCAGATAGGGAGAGGAGAGCCCACCATACCTACAGAGAACAGTACAAAGGATACCAGGTTGCCGGCCATGCTCCGGTAGTGGGTGATGACACGGGTAATTTCCGCCAAGCCGCAGGCCAGAACGAAGGATACCAGGATCACAACGGTAAATTGTCCGGTGACATAGTAGATAAGGCCCGTGATAAGTCCCATCAACAGGACGGAGCCCACCTTCTGCACCTTGGCGCACATCATCAGGTATGGGATGCCGGTGAACAGGGCGATAAAGCCCGGCATCAAGATCCACAGTAGCGGGTGCAGCCCGCCCAGAAGCATAAAGGCAAAGTTAATAACGAAGTAAATGGCGGAGAAAATCCCCACTGTAATGACATCCTTGCCGCTCATTCTGCGGCGCTTGATTTGTTCAGACATAATGTTCTCTCCTTTTGGTTAGATGTGGCTAACTCTGTTTTTGAAAAAAATAGGATGCTTAGCATCCGTCTCACATTGTGTATTTTACCGGGTGCTTCTTTATCTGTCTATCCCATTTAGACGACTTTGTTCCATTTAGTTAAAATTATTAGAAGTTCTCAGGTTCTGTCCCCAATGCCTGGCCATAAATATAGAACTCATTTTTTGAATAGTGGCAGAATCCTATCATGATACTCCATGAAATCCGGCCATTTACAGTCAAAGAATCTGCATACTATATTCTTTGCTGACAAATCCCTGCACATCTATATCGGACTCATAGCAATTTTTCATTATAGAACGTAAACATAAGAGTATTTGTATCGCATAATCTGTAGATCTGTTCAGCTGCATAGTTTCCCTCCTTCCTCAAAGTAGGTCAGTTCGATGATTAACAGACTGGCCTGCGAACGCTTATGCTTCTTTATTTATATTTCGCTTTTAATTTGCAAAAAGCTCATCTCACTAATAACATGTTCCAGCTTGCAAGCGTCTTGTGCTGCAATATCCCGTGGAACACCATCCTCCATGAGCTGTTTGGTAAAGAATTGGCGCTTTGTCCCGTACCGGTTTCCTTCCCGACTTTTTTCTTGACAAATCCTATTTTTGTGGTATATTGATAATTAGATTATCGGTAATTAAATTATCATTAGAGGAAGGTGATTATGATGTCGGTGCCGGATCGCTCTCTTGACCCGAAAATTTTAGAAAGCGCCCGGAAGGAATTTCTGGAAAACGGCTTTGAGAAGGCGTCTCTCAAGGACATCTGCGAAGGGGCGGGCGTTACCACCGGCGCGCTGTATAAACGGTACAAGGGGAAAGAAGACCTTTTTGCCGCCGTGGTAGAACAGACCGTGCAGGAACTCTACGCCGTGGCCAAACAGCGTGGGAACCGGGATCCTGCCGCTTTGTCGGACGAGGAACTCATGAAGTGCTGGGATATGGATGGCCCTGATATGATGTGGTGGTTCCGGTTCCTCTATGAGCGGCATGAGGATTTCACGCTGCTGCTCACCTGTGCGGAGGGAACCCGGTACGCCGGTTTCCCCCATGACTGGGTGGAGATTTTAACGAAAGCTACCAGCGCGTTTCTGGCAGAGGCCCAGCGCAGAGGACTGTGCCGGAAGGATGTGGGAGAAAAGGAGCTGCATATCCTGCTTTCCGCCTTCTGGACCACCATCTACGAACCGTTTATCCACGGCCTGGACTGGGAACAGATAGAGCTCCACTGCAGGATCGTCTGCCGGCTGTTCGACTGGCACCGCGCACTGGATTTCCGCACACAGCCATAGCCCTCGGCGGAGGGCTTTTCTTCCGGCCGTTGGTTAGCCTCAACTAATTCAATATCCCATAAAAAGGAGGATGCAAACCGTGTTCAAAAAAGTGTTGGAATACGCGGGGGAATACCGCAAAACCACCTATGCTTCCATGGCGGTCATGCTCATTGGCATCGTCATGAATGTGCTGCCATTTTTCTTTCTGTATCAGCTTATCGCCCCTCTGCTTTTAGGGCAGAGCGTCGAGGCCTGGTACGTCGCCTGGCGGGTTCTGGCTATCGGGGCCTGCGGGGTGCTGTATGCGCTTTTGTATGTGAAGGGCCTGTCCCTTTCCCACCGGGCCGCCTACAAAACCCTCAAAAACCTGCGTTCTTCCCTTCAGGAGAAGCTGGAGCGCCAGCCTTTGGGAACCATTCAGGAAAAGGGTGTGGGAACCCTAAAAAAGATGTTTATTGACGATATTGATTCCATAGAGCTTCTTCTGGCGCACGCACTGCCGGAGGGGCTTTCCAACGTGGCGGTGCCGACCTTCGTCTTTCTCGCCATGTTTTTTGTGGACTGGAAGCTGGCCCTGCTCTCCCTTTGCGCTCTGCCTTTGGGGCTCATCGCCATGGGAGCCATGTATAAGGCCGGTACCAGCAAGATGGGCGCTTATTACGCCTCCGCCCAGAAGATGAACAACACCATTGTAGAGTACATCAACGGCATGGAGGTGGTAAAGGTCTTTAACCGGGACGGTGAAAGCTACAAACGGTTCGAACAGGACGTGCGGGGCTATCGGGATTTCACGCTGGCCTGGTACAAGGTGTGCTGGCCCTGGATGGCGCTGTATAACAGCGTCCTGCCCTGTATCGCCCTGTTCACCCTGCCCATCGGGGCCTATCTGGTACTTTCCGGCGCTTCCACACTGCCGGATCTGGCCCTGGTACTCTGTATGTCCTTTGGGGCCGGCGCACCGCTGCTGCGGGCGCTGAGCTTTATGTCTACCCTGCCTCAGCTGAACTACAAGATAACGGCGCTGGAGCAGCTGATGAACGCCCCGGCGCTGGAACAGAGTGAACAGCCTTTCCACGGGAAGGATCACAGCATTTCCTTTGAAAACGTCCGCTTTTCCTACAAGGAAGACGAGGTTCTCCATGGGGTTTCCCTCACGGTGCCGGAGGGCAGCTTAACTGCCCTGGTGGGAGAATCCGGTTCCGGAAAGTCTACCCTGGCCAAGCTGCTGGTTCATTACTATGATGTGGCCGGCGGCAGCATTAAAGTCGGCGGCCAGGATCTGCGGGAGATAAGCATAGAAGCCCTCAACAATCAAATATCCTATGTATCCCAGGAACAATTCCTCTTTAACATGAGCCTGCTGGAAAATATCCGTCTGGGAAAACCGGGCGCCAGCGATGCGGAGGTACTGGCGGCGGCGGAAAAAGCCCAATGCATGGAATTTCTCACACGACTGCCCCAGGGTATCCGCACGATAGCCGGGGACGGCGGCAAACAGCTCTCCGGCGGGGAGCGCCAGCGCGTTTCCCTTGCCCGGGCGATTTTAAAGGACGCCCCCATTGTCGTGCTGGACGAGGCGACAGCCTTTATGGATCCGGAGAATGAGGAAAAAATGAACGCAGCTATCGCAGAAATTATCAAAGGAAAAACAGTCATCGTCATCGCACACCGGCTCCACTCCATCGTAAACGCCGACCAGATTTGCGTTTTGGACGACGGCAATGTCGTGGGGATCGACCGCCATGAAGCATTGCTGGGAAGCTGTCCGGAATATGCGAAACTGTGGCAGGCGGCACAGGGCAGCGCCTCCTGGAGCGTTACGGCGGACGGAGGCTTGAAAGGAGGAAGTAAAAATGCTTAAACTGATGAAACGAATCCTGGCCGTATCGGGAAAATATAAGGGACGCATCCAGCTGGCTTTTGTGTTCTCGTTTCTAAAATCCCTGCTGGCAAAGGCTCCTATTATGTTGGCTTTCCTGGCACTGGCTGGCTTCTATCAGGGAAGCGTCACGCAGTGGGATTGCCTGTGGATTGGGATTTCTATGATCGCCTGCCTTCTGCTGCAGGTCTTATTTCATCATATTGCCGACCGGCTCCAGTCGGCGGCAGGTTTCCAGGTCTTTTCCGATATGCGCATGGAATTGGGCGCCCATCTGCGGCGGATGCCTATGGGCTATTTCACCGAAGGAAACATCGGTAAAATCAGTTCCGTGCTTTCCTCCGACATGGTGTTTATCGAGGAAAACTGCATGACCGTGCTGGCGGATATGATGAGCTATATCTTCGCCGAAGCCATCATGATTATCTTCCTGCTGTTCTTCAACATCTGGATCGGCCTGGCAGCACTCGTGATTATCGGGATAGTGCTGCTGATCGCAAGAGGAATGAAAAGAGAAGCACTCAAGGATTCCGTGAAACGGCAGGCGCAGAACGAAAATCTCACCGGGGCGGTGCTGGACTTTGTGGAGGGTATCGGCATCATCAAAACCTACAACCTGCTGGGGGAAAAATCCAAAGAGCTGACCGAAAACTTTGAGAAAAGCTGCGAAACCAACATCCAGTTCGAGGAAAACCACTCTCCCTATCAGCTGGGGCTGAATATCGTCTATGGGCTGGGCGCAGCCGCGATTGTGGCCCTATCCTTTTTCCTGAACAGCCGGGCGATGCTGCCCGCCACCTTCCTGGTAGGCATCCTGCTGTTTGTTTTCGACCTGTTCGGCCCCATTAAGGCTCTCTATGGCCAGGCCACGCGGCTCACCGTCATGAACAGCTGCATGGACCGGATTGAGCAAATCTTTTCTGAGAAGGAGCTGCCGGACAACGGGGAATCCTCTATTCCGGAAGAAAGCACCGCGCCGGAGGTGGAATTTCAGCATGTGCGCTTTGCCTATGGGGAAAAAGAGGTGCTCCAAGATATCTCCTTTGCTCTGCCGAAGCATACCATGGCTGCGCTGGTCGGTCCTTCCGGCGGTGGGAAATCCACAGTGGCAAATCTTCTGGCCCGGTTCTGGGATGTTAAGTCCGGGCGGGTACTTGTACGGGGCAAGGATGTTCGGGAAGTAAAGCTGGCCGACCTGATGGACCACATCTCTATGGTATTCCAGCGGGTATATCTCTTCCAGGACACCATCTACAACAATATCGCCATGGGCCGTCCGGACGCCACCCGGGAGGAGGTTGTAGAGGCGGCGAAAAAGGCCCGGTGCTATGATTTCATCATGGCACTTCCGAATGGGTTTGACACGATGATCGGCGAAGGAGGCGAGAGCCTTTCCGGCGGGGAGCGGCAGCGCATCTCCATTGCCCGGTGCATCTTAAAGGACGCACCCATCGTCATTCTTGATGAAGCCACCGCCAGCGTGGACGCCGACAACGAAAGCTATATCCAGCAGGCCATCTCGGAACTATGCCGGGGCAAGACCCTATTGGTAATCGCCCACCGGCTGAACACGATCCGGAACGCGCAGCAGATTTTCGTCATTTCCGGCGGGAAAATCGTCCAGTCCGGCAGTCACGGGGAATTGATGGAATCCAAAGGGCTCTACCGGGATTTCGTTACCGTCCGGGAACGGAGCCGGGGCTGGAATCGCCGCTAGCGGCTGAAAAACAAGTGTCTATAGAAAAACGCCCATTCACACATGGATGCGAATGGGCATTTTTCTATATCTTTATTCGCCTAACAATTCCAAGAGCTGCGGAATGTTCTTCTTGCCGAACGAAACGGTTTTCCCGTCATCAATCACCAGGCACGGGACGCTCATCACCTTATACCGCTCTCTCAGATTTTCAAAATGATTCAGGTCATATACTTCCGCCGTCACGCCGGGATTCTCTGCGGCAATCCGCTGGGCTGCCGTCACCAGCTCCGGGCACATGGTGCAGGAAAGGGAAACCAGGATTTTCATATGCGTCGGTTTCAGGAATCGTATCTTATGGAGGATTTCCTCATCCAACGCCTGTCCCGGGCCGGCCGCATTATATAGCCCCAACACAAAAGAGGTAAACTCGTGCCCGCCGGGTACCCCATGGAACGCAAGCCCCGTCCATGCGCCATCTGCTCTGCATACCCGCACACAGGGACTGTCTTCCATCTCTTCACCGCTCATTTCCAGCGAGAGCTTATCTGTCAGCGCGCAAAGCTCCTCCATATATCCCTTCAGTTCCGCAGACAAAGGCGTATCGTCCAGATAGAGCTTCAGCTTCAACGGGGAAGCCATTTTCTGAAACACTGCCTCCAGCTGGGACAGCATATCCGGACTGAACAGCCCGTCTGTCTTTTGATTGTTTTCCGTAACTGCCGGTATCTCTTTGGGCATGGGCTGTACTGGATACACCCCGGTCTTTTTCTGCAGGGCAGCGGCATAGCGCTCCAGCTCTGTCGCCGCCAGCGCTCCGTCTCCCACTGCCGTCACCACCTGCCGCAGGGGTTTGATGCACACATCCCCAGCGGCATATAAGCCTTCACAGGTGGTCTTCTGGCTTCGGTCAGTCACAACATACCCCTGGGCGTCACACTCTGCCAGGCTTTTCACCAGATCGGTTGCGGGCTCGTATCCGGCAAATACGAATACGCCAAAGGAATCCCCTTCCGGGGCTCTATATTCCGTAACTTCTCCTGTTTCCGTATTCCGATACTTCAGGAGATTGAGGCCATCCTTTCCAGACACCTCTTCCACCTGTGCATGGGTGATCACTGTGATTTTTTCGTGTTGAAGCGCCGGTTCCGCAGCGGCCGGGGCACAGGTAAACCCATCGCCCCGGATGAGGATCGTCACATGACGTGCATATTTGGTTAAAAATACACTCTCCTCTGCGGCGGCGAAACCACCGCCCACCACAAAGACTTCTTTTCCGGTGAAAAACTCTCCGTCACAGGTGGCGCAGTAAGCGACGCCCCTCCCCTTGAACTCAGCCTCACCGGCAAAGCCAACACTGCGGGGATGGGCACCAGTGGCAAGGAGCACGCCAAAGCAGCGCAGCCCGCCCCGGCTGGTCTGAATCGTCTTTACATCGCCGTCCATGATAAGGCCGGTAACCTCAGCCAGCAGAAATTCCGCGCCAAAGCTTTGGGCCTGTCTGCGCATGGTTTCGGTGAGAGCCTTTCCGGAAGTGCGTTCCACTCCAGGAAAATTTACCACTTCATCCGTAATGGTGATCTGCCCGCCGAAATGTTCCTTTTCCACTACAATAACTCGATATCTTGCCCGGGCCAGATACAGGGCAGCCGTCAATCCGGCCGGCCCGCCGCCAATCACCACAACGTCATAGAGTTCTTTCGTATCACTCATAGTTTACAGCTGCCCCACAAGGTCAAGGCTCGGTTTCAAAGTTTCTGCACCGGGCTGCCATTTGGCCGGGCACACTTCATCACCGTGCTCATAGACGAACTGGCAGGCCTGCAGCTTGCGAAGCAATTCATCTGCATTGCGTCCTACGTTCCCGGCATTGACTTCATAGGCCACAATCTTCCCCTCGGGATTTGCAATAAAGGTGCCGCGCTCTGCCACGCCGTCTGCCTCGATATACACCTCAAAATCCCTGGAAAGCACATGGGTAGGATCCGCCAGCATGGGGTAGGCGATCTTTTTGATCCGGTCGGAAGCGTCATGCCACGCCTTATGGACATAATGAGTGTCACAGGATACGGAATATACTTCACAGCCGGCTGCCTGAAAATCCGCATACTTATTTGCCAGGTCCTCCAATTCTGTAGGGCAAACAAAGGTAAAGTCCGCCGGATAGAAGAAAAACACAGCCCATTTCCCCAGCACATCCGTCTTGGAAACGGCTTTGAAGGCGCCTTCATGATAGGCCTGTACGGTAAATTCCCCGATTTCTTTATTGATGAGAGACATAGATATTTCCTCCTTTTATATTATTGGTTAGCTATGACTAACCAATAATAATTATACTGATCTCTTCGCTGTTTTGTCAAGAGGATTTCCTTCAGACAGCATTTTCTTTCTTCACAGTTTTGCCAAAATCGCACTGCCTTTTATAAATATGTCTTTCCAATATCGGCTGTCCACAGATACGTCCGTATTGTCTCCCAAGACAAAATAGCTTTCCTCGGGGACGGAAAGCACTCTCGTTGCTTCCATGGGGGAATTAACAGACACGGAATGATCCGCATCATTGATATACACGGTATCTCCCGGCACGGCAGCAATGCGTTTTACCAGACATTGGCCGTCTTTTTCAAAAATCACAATATCGCCTTGAAACAGTCCGCTGTAAATCCTGTTTCCAATGATAAAGCTATTCGCCTGGATAGTCGGTTCCATTGATTCTGATGGAACGTATCCCAGAAAAAATACAAACCGAAACAGAAGAAATACTGCCAGACAGCATGCAAGAGGGAGCCACAGAAAACCCGCAAGTCTCTTTATTGTTTTCATGCCTGAAAGCCTCCTTTTCCACAATCTTGTAAAATTCTCCCATAAATAAAAAATCGGCGTCCTCCCACACCAGGCAGAGGACGCCAAAGTTTTTTCTCAATCTATCATATTGCTTACTTCCAACAGATTCGGATCAGTTTTCAAGTATTTCCGGGCTTTCGATATCCATGCGGCAACATTCTTATCATTCGCTCCCATTTGTTCTCCAATTTCCCGGCAGGTATATCCCTCAGCCAGAAAACGAAGGGCATGGATTCCCTTTGCTACCACTCCCGATGTCTGGGCCTCGGCCCGATCCAATACCTCCTTCAAAACAGAAGCATCTTCGATCCCCGCAATATCATTTCCGCCATTCTGGGGTATAATTTCAGGATCCGTTATCAATTCCGCAGAGGAACGCCGGGATGCGTAGATTAAGGCATCGCAGATTTCATGCCAAATCAGCCTGTAGGCATACGTTGAGAAGCACCCTCCTTTATCTGTCGCTGCCGCCTTGCACAGACCGATACAGCCAATCTGAAAAATATCGTCATACGTATAAATGCCAAGCTGGTTCGGACTGTGGACTTTATCCTTAATAACCTTTCCTACCAGTCCCATATTTTCCTGCACTACGCGGCGCTGTTTTTCATCTAATGTCATAAAGCTGCGGCACCTCCTTGCGGCTTGGGAAACCCTGAAGTTCTCCGCGCAGGGCCTCTCTGCAGCAGTTTCTTGCTTTCCCGGATCACTTCCCGGCAGTAATAGTCTCCCAGATATCCGATATGAGCCTGAGACAGGGGGACCTGTAAAAGGCTTGCCAGCCAGAGATACGCCTCCTGCTTGCTCATGAAACCGCTGCGGTATAACTGGTCAAAGTAATGATGCGCCTCATTACGCAGTGCGCGAAGTTCCCGATTTGCCGGCGTTCCCACCGGTATGGTTGTGCCTGGGTGGGTGCGCACGTATGTATCGCATTGAGGATAGTTTTTGCAGACATAAAGCATCGTATGATTGAGGTTTTCATGGTAAATACCGTCCGCACTACGAAGTATCATGTTCGCGCCGCAGACAGGACACCGCATTGCCTGTGTTCTTTTCCGTTTCTTCTTTTTGTGATTCACTCAGATTTCACCTCCATCTCCGGATACAAGAAAAAGCCGGAAAACTGCATGGGAATACAAGACGGCAAAGGAGATGTTCCAAAATCATCTCCAGCATCCTGTTGATTGTCCAAGCAGCCTTCCGGCTTATAATAATCAGATGTGGCTTGCGCCGTATGGATTGCTCTGTGCGCAAAATCCGTAACAGGTTCCACATCCGCGGGATGTGTATTGGCGGAAGGGTACCGTCTTCCGCACCTGAAAGCCTGAGCGCAAGCCCCTGCCACGGTTTCATAATAGCACACAGATTCGCATTTGTCAAGCGTATTCGCAAAGTTTATTATAAAATATTCAAAAACATTTTGAATATCGCTTTGCTTTTACTTTTTAAATCAGTCTTAGAAATCGTCGTCATCATCGTCATCGCTTTGGTACTCCTCTTTACGCCCGCGCTTCTTTACCACAGACATTGCAATCAGGCACCCTACGGCCAACAACAAACCTGCGCCAAAGAATACAATATGCTTTACGGGAATCCCTGCAACGGTGGCTTCTACATTTTCTTCCGAATTGGTTCCAGCGCTTTCTTCATCCGTGCTTCCGGAAGCTGCAGGTTCTGTTGTGGCAGGGGCCTGCTGCGTATCATCAGGTGCAGGAACAGAAGCCGATGAGTCCAAACAGGAGAGGATATAGTTTCCACTGCCGCCGATCTCCAAAGACAGGATACCGGTATCATCTACAACAATGACATCTGGGTAAACCCCCGCGTCTGTTTTAAGCTGGAACTCTACCCCGGTCCATTTCGGCCCCAACTGTATCTCCAGCCGGGAAGGCTCGACAACCTGCATTTCCGTCCCATCGGTATCCGCATATACCATTCCTGCAGACAGGACTGCCGTGCATACGATTGCGGCTATGCCGGCAGCTGCTCTTTTCGAGATAAATTTTTTCATATGGCGTCTCCTCCCGATTCTTTGTTCTCCGTTTTATTGACCTCCGCTTCCTGACGTATCACGCCGCACTTCAGGCAAATTCCTTCCGACGACCATTGATGCCGACAGTTTTCCATAAGGACGGCGTCTCCCTTCCGGCTCCTGCGTTCCCGGTTTCGGGGCCGAATACGGATGTTACGGTTTTCTTTTCGCTTCATTACGACCTCCATCAAGGAAAGAGGGCGCTGATTTGCACAGCGCCCCGCTTCTCCATTTTACTGCATATTGGTTTTTTTACCGGCTTTTTTCGCTTTTCTGAAATAAAAGATACCTACCCCGGCCATTCCGGCAACACCGGAAATCATTAGGGCAATCCAAAGCGCCAGATTGGAATCATCTCCAGTTTTAGGCACGTCCACGGTGATTTTATCATTATGGACATTCACGGTAAGCGTTTCATCCGCTACCAGAGTCACCGTTACAGGATCGGCAATCCGATATCCTTCGCTGGATTCATTTTCCAGTTCAGTTACTACATATTCGCCGATGCGCAGATTTTCGATGAAGATTTCTCCGTTGGAGTCGGTGGTAAAGGTCATGTCATATCCATTTACGCCTGTCACACGGAATGCAAAGCCCTCTACTTTTCCGTCATCCGTCGTTTTGATAATCTTCAGAGATCCCTTTTGAGCATGGTTTACAAACCCTTTTCCGGATTCATTTTCGATTTCATAGGTCGCACCGTCGGTCTCTACCATTACATAGTAGGCATTTTCGTCCAGAACGAAGCCTTCCGGCGCTGCTTTTTCTTTTACCAGATAGCCGCTGTAGGGCAGGTTTTCCATCCAATAAACGCCTTCTGTGGTTTCCTCCATCTCGCCGATAAATTCATCATCTTCATCAAGCTGCTGATTGGCATTGGCATCACGGTACACTTCAAAAACAGCACCGCTGAGCTTATGATCCGGATAGTCCGCATCGTACTTGACCAAGGTTATTCTGCCTCTGATGAGTTCGTTGGTGATTTCAATTTCAATCACCTGCTCGTCTTCGGAAACTGTAATCGGAAACAGCTCCTCGCTGAGCACAAAGCCTTCCGGCTGCTCGATTTCCCGTACTATCCAGTTTCCTACAGGTACCTGTTCAAAACGGAAAGAACCGTTTTCATCGGAAATGTCTGTCATCAAAGCTGTTTCCTCGGTAAATTCTTCCGCCTCTGCCAAAAACAATCCTATCAAAGCGCCATCCAGAGGATTGCCGTTTTCGTCCGCCTTCAAGCCTGATACAGAACCGTACTTCAGTTTGTTGAGAATCTCTTCGCCGCCGTTTACTGCGATTTCCACCGTATCGGTATCCTGTCCGGCATATTCAAATACTACCGGGAACTTTTCATCTGAAATCAGGTAATGGGAATCCGTTGCGCGTTCCTGCAGATAATAGGAACCAAAGGGCAAATCGCTTTGGCAGACCGCAGACCCATCCGCACCGACTGACACAATTTCAATCAGGCCATCTGCAGGGATTTCGCTGCCATCCGCTGCGGTCAGGGTTTCTGCCGCATACAGACCGAAGGCGACATTAGAGGCTTCTCCATTGTTACCGATGCCGAACAGTTCGTCCGCTTCCATGAATTTTTCTAAAGAAATGGACACATGTTGCCGTTCATTATAGAAGCCGGTGGAGGTTTCCGTAACGGATACCATCTGGCCGGCATACACCAGTTCGACCTGCTGCGGTTCTTTGTTGAGAACCATGCCGTCCGGAGCCTGGGTTTCCAGAATCTCAAATTTACCCAGATAGAGTTCTTTACTGACAGCCTTTCCATCCGGACCTGTGGTAACGGTGTCTACTACTTCGCCCGCGTGATAACGAATGACGCCGTCTAACGTTACAACGTCATCAACTGCCGTAATCGTATAAGTTGCGCCTCCCATGCCCGCCGCTTCATAAACAGGCTGATAGACGCCGCTTTCGTTGGCTGCACTGGCAAAAATTTCACCGGTTTTTTCAATGTGAATAACGCCTTTCTGCGCCACATTATACTTAGTCACTGTGACGACATCGCTGCTGCCGTCTACGGTAAACGGAACCGGTTCGGAATCAAGCACATAACCATAGCATGTTTCTACCTCAATCAATTCGTACTGGCCATAGGGGAGTTCATACGGAAGCATCAGGGTTCCGCTGTCATCCGTGTAAAAAGTGGTGATGGTGACAGGGGAAGGATAGTACACTGTCTGGGAAATCATCTCACCTGTGGAAAGGTCCCGAATCTGGAAACCGATCCCAGATGCCGGAATCACATTGCCTGTTTCGGCATCCCGCTTCTCAACCCGGATGAAACTGCTGATGGTTTGGTTATTAAGGATATAGGAGTAAACCTGTCCATCGGAATTGATATAAACGGTGAAGTCCGGAACAAAGGCCTGCCCATCCATGCCCTCAACTTGACGCACGCGGTACCGGCCGTATGGGAGCTGTTTTGATGTCGCCACACCGTCAGAATCCGTGACGAGGATATCCCGTTCGCTTTCCTTTGCAGCGTCATAACTTCCCGCACTGGCAAGGTAGATTTCGAATTTTGCTCCTTCCTCCGGCTGTTCGATGATTCCTTCGTTTCCGCTGGCCTCAATGTCCTCGGGATCCATGGGGATGGGTTCTCTGTCCGCACTTTCTTCCGCACCAGTTTGGGGAGGGATGTTTTCCTCCTCATCCGGTGTTTCTCCCGACTCGCTTTCCCCAGACTCTCTCGGAACGGCAGGGGATTCTTCTGTGGGATCAGACTCCTCCAAATCAGATGCCCCTGATTCGGCGGATGCTTCTATTGCCTCCATCCCGCTATCGTCCTGCTGGATATCCGTATCTGCCTCCATACTGTCGGGGAGCGTTTCTGCCGTTTCTTCTGGCACAGAAACAGTTTCCACCTGCAAATCATCCGATATGATTTCAACGTCTTCATTTTCTGCATCAATATGTTTGATCAGACGAATGCTGCCCTTGATCACCTGTTCGGTCACATCATTCGACGTGGTATTATGTTCAATGACGTACAATGCCGGATCCGATCCGACAGTGTGAACAGTGGTGTCCAGAAGATACCCCTCCGACGGACTGATTTCCTGCACCGTCCAATCCGTATCGCAGACGTACTCTTTCGTAGTAAACTGACCGTTTTCGTCCGTGTAATAGACGTCTTTTAGTTCGCCGCCTTTGTAAATGCCATACTGGGCTCCAGACAGAGATGCATCACCTTGCGGCTCACCGGTTTCCGCATCCGTTTTCGTTACCGTAACGGTAAATTTCTTTAAAACATTGTGGAAGCTGCGCTGTGCCACTTCCTCCCACTGGATTGATACGGTCTGCGCATCAGGAATCACATAACGGATTTCCGTATCCACCTCTTCAACGGTATATGGCGAAGATCCGCTGATAAGTACATCCTTAAACCGTGCTACACCATTTTCATCAGTGACAGCGTATTCATCTACTTCGAGCCCTGACAGGGATGTGCCAAAAAGGTGAAAAGTAACTCCTTCCACAAAATCATCTTCTGAACTCTTGATGACTTCTAAAGAACCGCGTTTGAGTACATTATCAAAAGTAACCGTAGAAGTTTGTCCGCCTACGATAGTAACCTGCTGAGAAGACTGCGGCTCATATTTGTCTATGCTGTCTTCCGTTACCGTATAGGCGCCTGCAATCAAATCGGTAATATCGATGGTACCGTCTGAACCGGTCTTCACTTTCTTTGTAATACCGTTTCCGGAAATGGTAAAAGGAATCCCGGAAACATTGCCATCCTCGCTGGTTTTCACAAGATGCATGGTGCCGACAGCTTCCATTTCCAAAAGAAAATAAGCGTTGACAGGATCGGATACCGTTTCTCCATACGTAATTACATCCTGAATCCCTGTAGTGCCTTTAATGCCGTCCGTCCATGTAACAATGCCGGCCCGGGTTCCATCGGTTTTCGATGCGGAGACCTGGATTGTATCCAATACAGGTGTTTCCGCTGTAATTGTCAGTGTGTTTCCGCTTTTGGAGAAGTGGACACCGGGTTCTGAGGAACTGAAGGAATAATCGGACAGAACCCCATTGGCATCCGTCAGCGTCACACTGTAGTTGGAACCATTGTATTTCATTTCATAGGAACTGGCGCTTCCAACGCTGCGGGAACAAAAGCTCGGAGTCTTTGTGTGATTCTGTACACTGGCAGCTATGGAATTATAATAGGATAAGATCTGGCTTCGCAATGGATGATCATCCCGCACATAACCGAGAACCGGATCAGCGCCATAAGCGGCAGGATCCACCTTGTTGAAGGACGCATCTCTTTCCCCAACCACAGTTTCCCATACAAGAAGCTGTGTAGCTATAGCATGGCTCAGTTTTTCTGCGTCGTCCGCGTTTTGAGAACGCCATGACGGAGATACGTTTCCCTGATAGCCATACTGCATGATACGGCCCAGGAGCACCTTAACAGTATCCGGGGAAATCGTGACATTATTACTGGCAGGATAGTTTTCCCAATAGTCTTCGCCCTGACCTGTAAGAGTATCTCCGGAATACTGTCCTACCCCCGGCTCAATGCAGTAAGCAACCTGCCCAGTATAGGAGCCAAGGCAGTGGACGGTTGTATACCGGTGCGCGCTTTGAGACCAGCCGCTCATAAGATTGGCTGCCGAATGCCCCCATGCGGTGGTGGAATAGTTCGTATCCCCATCGCGGGGAAAATCCACCATATATACATCCACCTGCGTTGCGGCAAAAACCGGCGTGCTGACCGAAAGCATCGTCGTAAAGCACATAGCCGCGGATAATACGGCGGAAAGGGCTTTTTTAAACCATTTGCGCTTCATAGAATTTTCCTCCTTAAAATTAGGCAGAAAAAAAGCACATCGTTTCCGATGTGCTTCCTTTCAGCTTGTATTTCGTTTAGGCATAGCCGATATAAAGATCATAGGCTCCGTCTGCCCGCGGCTCTGCCCAAACACAAAAATATATCATGCCGTCGGCTTGATACAACTCCAGCCTGGAACGGATATCACGTTCCAGATACTGGCTCCGCCCGCTGGCAATAATGGGATTATCCCAGCAATCTTTTGCCGTTTCATCATATGTGAGCCCCAATGTCTGCCCGTATTCTCTTGCATAAGCAATCCAATTGCTGATATCGAATACCGACTGCTCGGGTTCCGGTTCAGAGGGCTGCTCAGATTCCGAATCAGAATTTGAACTCGAAACATGATTTTCCCCGGTTCCGGATGTGGAATCCTGCGACAGTGTCTGGGATTCCGGACATTCGCTCGCACTCGCCTCGTTTTGTGGTGAATAAGACGGCGATTCTTTCTCCGGCGCCGGCGTTTCTTCACTATGGGATTGAATACTTAACTGCCCTTTCGAAGAATCTGCCGATGTCTCCGGTTTATGGTTTCCCGTGCCGTCCGTTTCAACCGAATTTCCAGATGATGCGTTCCCCGCCGATGCATCAGACGATTCATCCGTGGCCTTTTCCGTTACGGCGGGCGGCTCCGACAGCTTATCTTCCTGCAGCTGTTCCGTCTGAGAATGACAGGCGGAAAGCAGTGCGGCCGCTGCTATTAGTATTACCAGAACAAATCGTTTCATGGCATAACCCCCTTGTAAACAGTTTATCATATTACACGGTTATGCCACAAGATTTACAAAACGCGTTAAACTGCCGTCAGCATACTATATCCCCGGGACGCTTCATCGGCACAGCGGTCAAGAATCTCAAAAAAACGCTCCCGCGTCAATTCCGTATCCAGCCAATGGGTAGAGCGGTAAGAATAGCAGCCCACTTCCTGATTGATCGCATGGCTCCCCAGGACGCTGTTCAGATTCAGCCGGTTAACCATTTGCTGTTTTTGCGCGTTTTCAGGCTGAGGGATCGCCTTTGCCAGGCAGATTACAATCAGCGGATGGAGAGACGAAAAGGAAATCTGCATGTAATAGTCAAAGTAAACCGCTGTCAGCGAAGTTTCGTCCTGATCCTCAACGGAGAGATTCTCTAAAATCATTCTGCGTGCCCGTGCGGCAATCTCCTGACGGCGGCATTGCTCTTCTTTGCTCAGTTCATAATAATCCAAGATAGAACCTCCTTTTTCAGCGGGGCACCGCAATGTGCGTGATGGCGCCCCAAATTCGATTGCTGTCATGATTGATTCCCAGAATGCGGACTGTAACCCTGGCGCCCCTGGGCGGGCGGCCCCGTTTTGGGTAACTGCATAAGCAGTCGATGCCGCCGTCCAGGGCGACAAAAACGCCGGTCGTGTCCACCATACTCACGGTTCCCACATACCGGTTTCCAATGGAATAGCGCCGCAAAGCTTTTTCATATGGGTTTTCTCCTGCCTGCTTGATGGAAGCGCTGACTCGGATGTGATTGCGGTCACTGCGGTCAATCGTCAGGATCTTTACTAAAATGCGTTGCCCTGGCTGGAAACTGGAACTGGCATCCATCATGCGCTGGTAACTCAGCTCGCGCAGGGGGATATATGTTTCCACACCAAACAAATCCACAAAGATGCCTGCGCGGATGACAGAAACCACGCGCCCCTCCGCACAGATCCCCTCATACAGAAGATTGTTCCCATTCCTGTCTGTACCAAAATAATACTCTTTACGCTTGGCTGCCATAGCCTCCAGACGGCTGGCCGCTGCAATTCCAGCTTCCCCGTCAATGCCCTTGATAATATAATCCACCTCAGCGCCAAGCCGTTTGGTCAGCATATAATGCAGCACATCCTCCGGCATGCGCCCACGGAAATCTTCAGGCGGTTCTACCGCTTCCTCTGCGGGAATCATGATTTTGAAATCGCCGTGGTAAAGGACTGCGAGAGAACGGGAAGGATTGTCCGCCGGCCGTTCTACGCCTTGGATGGTACCGGTGAGAATACGTCTGGTTTTCATGGATTCTACCAGATCCAATAAGGCGTCCCGAGCTTTATCAGCATCGGTTTCTACGCCTAGATGTTCATCAATTGCCATCACAGGGGAAACCGGTCTGGCAGAAGCACGTCTGCGGCGGGGAGAAGCCGCCGGCTCGACGCCGTCCTTCTCCGGATCCGCTGTATTTTCGCTTTCTGTACCAGACTCAGATTTTTGGGCGCCGCTTCTTCTCGTCCGGCGAGTTCTTTTGCCTTTTTCCAAAGCGTTTTCCTCCGATTCGGAATCAGTCTGGGGAGAGAGCTCCAAATTGCTCTCTTCGGCGCCGTCTTCTTTGGCATTCCCTGGCTCTGGGCCGCTTTCCAAATCAGTCTGGGAATTTGGGGTCTCATCCGGCAAGACAGGCGTCTCTTCGGGGCGGGATACCTCATCCTGTCGAATTTCTGTTTCAGTCTGGGGAATGGAAGCGTCCGACATCTGCCGGTCCAGCCCCATCCCTTCTTCCATAGGAGTTTCCGTTTTTTTAGTTGCCATCTTGCATTACCTCCTTTAAAATTTGCAACAAAAAAGCATCTCCTATCACAGAGATGCTTTCATTGACCCAATACTATTCTTTTGGCAGGACCAAATCATAGATCCTACGCTCCGCCTCCTTATACACCGCTTCATCATCCCGAACGGAGATTACAATCACTCGCATCACATCATTCTGGAAAATCAGCTGATAAACAACGCGGTACCCAAGAGCTTTCAGCTTAATCTTATAATATCCGCTCAACTTGGAGCTGGAATGGTTGCCCAACGGTTTTCCGATACCATTTGGCGGAGGCAACGGCCGTTCTGCTGTTTTTTCAATCGCTTTTAAAATCAATTTGCGATTGTAAGGATCCAGCCGTTTCAAATCCCGCTGTGCTTCTTTGATATACTCAATGTTCCACTTCATTCGCACAGCTCCTCATTCAATTTCTACGTCCAAATCATTCAGTTCATCCTGCATCACACCAAGGGATGCCATCAATTCCTCATGGCTCACTGTTTCCTGTGGATTATAATGAGCCATCCGTTCTTCTGCTTCTTCCTGCATGACATAATCCGACAGCATTTCCATCAGTGCCTCGTATTTTCCGGGAGACATCAGAACGCAGGCCGGACGATTGTTCTTCATGACGATCTTAGTACCGCTTGATTCAACTTCATCAAAAATGCGGTTGGCTTCTCCTTTGTTAAAGCGCGTAATTGGCACGATGGATTTCATCATGCCCATGACAGACATTTCACTCATAACACATTCCTCCTGTCTTTACAGTATAGGATATCTGCTTCTGTCTTTATTATACGCCGAGAAACCAAATATGTCAATTTTTATATCTATATTTTTAACGATATTTTTATCGTTATTAGAAATCTGTGGGCGGCTGTGCTGAACTATACAGGCTCCGCCGTTTTGGGGCCGGCGGTTTTTCCTGTGAGGGCTGTACCGGTTCCGGTTGCGGTACCGGAGTACAATCTCCCGCAGGGGTATAATCCATGATACTGGACCGCACAATTTCCTTTGCCATCGGCAGTTTTGTATAATCCAGCTTGTTCAGTTTCAGTATGTTGTGACCCCGGATAATCACCAACAGTTCCTCATTTGGCAGCCGCAGCACCTCATCCGGTGTGAGCAGCCGCCGCTTTCCCTGTCCCTGGGTCTGACGGTACTGGGGGATCACCTGCGCGACGGCAATGGTCTTCTTCACCGTCATGGTAGAATTGATTTGAATGCTCATATCGCCGCTTCGGGCGGAAAAATACTCTGCGCTCACATCGTCCGTACAGCCCAGCATGAGCTGCACGTCCGTATTCCCGATAATCTCTGACCACAGGTTGTTGGGGTACCGGTTTTGAAGCTGTCCCAGGCTCTGTACCGCCAGCATCACGTAGATAGCGCGACTGCGGATAACAGAAAGGGTTCTTGTAAAATCCGAACCGTCCGCTGCGCTGCCCAGCTTGCCGATATTGTTAAACTCATCCAGTATGAGATTGACAGGTACCGGGCAGCGCATTTCCGGCGTACTGTCTGCAAACCGAACCAGTTTAATAAACAGGAAAGAAAAGAACAGGGAACTTAAAAAAGCCATAGTTGCGTCCTGGTCGCTCAGCACTACGAAATACGCGCACTTTCTTCGGCCGGGAGCCGTCAAATCAATATCGCTCCGGCTGATAATCCTGCGTACCGCTTCGTTTTGAAGCACCTGCAGCCGTGTTCCGAGTCCCAGCACAATGCCGGAACGAACAGTATCGCTGGCCTGGGAAAACAGGTTGAATGGGGCCCTCGCCGGATGATCCAACGGAAGCTTTTCGAACAACGCTGTCAGCTGCCGCTCGCTGTTCTGCACCAGCAGTTGATAAACTGCGGCCAGATTTTTGTTCTCCGGACTGCGGCTGCGATCCAAATCCACATAAAGTACCAGCGCCTTCAGCAGATTGCCTTCTCCATTGTCCCAGAAATGATCTCCCTTGCCTTCGCTCGTATTGCCAATGATTACATTGGTCAAGACCTGTGCCAGCAGGGTGTCTCCATTCAGGTCTGACATACAGTTCCATGAATCCCCATGCTGGGGATTGACCAGATTGAATACCTTTACCTCATATCCGTTTTTTCGAAACAATTCGGCCGTATCTGCATATAATTCCGCTTTACTGTCTGTAATAATCGCCGACTCACCACGCTTGATGATATTGAACAGCGCCGGACGGATAACACCCCGGGATTTCATAGTACCTGACGCTCCGAACACGGCAATGTGCCGGTTCAGTTTGGTATCTGGAGGCAGACAAACGGCATTTCCCGATTTTTCACCCAGGATAATGCCGTCCGCTTTCTCAATTGTTTGGGATTCCAACACCTCACGCATTTCTTTATCACTCATCCATGAGGCCGTTCCGTATGTGCCGTCCTTGCTGAGTGAAAACCCTCTCGGGTCGTAATCCTTACCCGTAAACCTATCATGGAGTTTTACATAAGCGGTGATACTGATTCCAATCAGAAGCAAAATGCCGCTTCCTTTGAGTCCCGATAAAGTGAACGCGTGCCGGTAACAGATTATCGGATTCCAGTCCACGGCGGCCATTCTGGCCTGGCCTGTCATTCCGCCCGACTGCTGCCACACGTTGTAGTTGTCCAGAAGCTGCCCAAGCATTCCGCCCAAATAAAAAAGAGCGGCAAGTCCCAGTATGGCCGCCGCCGCGATTCCAATTGTTCTTGTTTTACTATTCAATCGTACACCTCCCGTTCAGCCCAAGCTCCGCCTCCACCAGATCCATGCTGATAGTTTTCAGTCTGATACCTAGGGATAAATATTCCCGGAGGAGGGGAACCTGGTCTGGAAAGCACAGTACTTCAAACCGGCCGTTCCTCAGATCCACGGCTTCATGGAACCGGATAAGCCGGGCCAAATCTCCGTCCAGATGTGAGAGAACATAAACGCCGTTTATACAGGCGTCATATTCCATAAAGCCTTTATCATAAGACCGGCTGCCAGGCTCAAACAACAGGTCCAGCAGTTTTCCGTTCCAGTCTGGGAGCGTCAGCATCCGAAGGCGGCGCATTCCAGTTTGCTCCATCGGCAGAAAATATATATGACGATATATGCTGTCAAACCGGAATTCCCGCCTTCTGCTTCGCGCAGACTCCATTAGCGTAGACAGTGCGGTTGCTGCGGAATTTCCCAGCAGTACCGCGGAATCTATCTTTTGGACGCCTGCATTCATACGCGCAACCTCCGAAAGGCTGTGCAAAGCCTTAAACTCTCCCATTCCATTCCACTTCATGGCCGCATCCCGCGTGTTATAAACTGCGTAACATCCGCCTGGATAAAAAAGAGCACCTACCGTGCGGGTAAACATGGTTTTATTCTGTTCCGATGCGTGGATTTTTTTAATATCCCGCGCAAGATAAAGCGACGGTGTTTCCGGTACTACCTGCGCAAGACTGTCCATCTGCAATTTGGGGAGCTGGTATGGAAAAATCTCAATCCCTGCCATCGTGCAGAATGCCGCCGTTTCCGCAACACGGTGGTTCCGGTCACGATGGGCTTCATCGCCCGGGAACCGGTGGTTCCAAAAGGACGCCATATAGTACCGCAGCGCATCTGGATGAACCCATTCCAGTATGGGAAGAGCGCCTTTGTAAAGCCTGATGGATTTCGCACGTCCGCTTCCGCTTAATTGAAGCAGCTTTGTCTCCATCTGCTCTCCGGAAACAGGATTTCGGACTTTCTGTACCACTGCCATCCGCCGGATCAAATCCCGGAAAACCCGTTCATTGCCCAGCAAGTGAAGCGAATGTATCGGATATTCTCCCACAACGGAAAGAAGGCTCACTAAGCGATACGCCTGACTGCCTTGCCGCAGGGTCAGCATCGTATCACACCCCAGAACGTTTGAACCTGCCGACAACAGGACTGCTCTCTTTGTCGGATTTTACCCATGTAAAACAGCCGGAAATCAGTGACAGCGCAGGCTTTTTCCGTCCGTGGAATCCTATGTTATTTTGCGGCATGAAAATCAGGCTGTTTTGACATATCTTTTTTGCCGGCTCACGGGCGCTCATCATAAAGCTTCACCCCCTCATCTGGCATGGTTTTCTCTGCCTCCAGCCATGCGCTAAAATCGGTTTTCGGTATCACATAAACCTCTGTGCGCTCTTCCTCTGCTGCAGCGCTGCAATAATAATGACTGCACAGGGAAGGGGCGTCATCCTCCATTACATAGAGCGCGATAATGTCCGACACCATATTTATTTCAATGTTATCATGGTCTCTTCGCTTCCGCTCCGGCCGATATATAGAATAGACATGTCGGTAGATCAGCACGCAGCCCCCATACCGGACAGGTTCCTTATTGTGGAAAAATCTTTGCATCGCCGGGTAAAGAAAGGAACGGACATAGTCGGCCGAGCCATCCTCTTTTTTAGGAAGCAGCAGGGGAATGCGGATCGTGAACCAGCCCTGCTCCGTAAACCCTATTTCTATGCGGATGCTGACATCAATGAGATTTTGTATCTCAGAACCGGCGAGCGGATTGCCCGTATAGGCAGGCAGCGCTCTGGCCAGCAGAACGGTTCGTTCCGCTACGTCCGCCATTCGCATGGCGATTTCATAAGCAAGCTCAATATTCCCGTTTTCATACATAAACTTTGTATTGGAAAGGAGGACATTCAGCTTTTTTACCTGGCTTTCCAGTTTAGCCAGCGTCTGGACAAAGGAATTGGGGATTTTCACTGCGCGTCACCTCCTCAGAATAAAACAGGACCTCCGGTTCTTCCTCCCCATGGAACTCTACTGTTGCAAAAAGGCAGGGCATATCAGGAAGCATAAGCTGCGCCGCGAAATGAATATTAGGTACTACAAAAATATATTTCATGTCATCGTCCTGTGGCTGCAGCAGTCTGGCAAGATGCTGTTCCCCGTCGTAAAGCACGACAATCTCGTATCCAGTATTTTCTTTTAAGAAAAAAATTTGAGAAGGATAGGTGGCTGGATAATGCGCCATGGGATCCACAAAGTCGATAAACTTTAATAATACCCATACAGCCAGGATCACGCGCTGGTCCGGCTTACACATTTGATCCAGTCCAAGGTAATATCCTCCACCCACATCTGCAATCCTCATCTCCCGTTTCAAATTACGGATAATTTTCCCAGCAGTTTCCGGAGTTTTATCCCGCAGCAGCCGGATTACCTGTGTTTTCGGAAGCGCTCCATACTGGGACAGCCATTTGATGACATATTGTTCATCATTCAAAAGCATTGTTTCACCTCCATTTTACTCATTTTCAGGAAAATACGTTTTTCAGGCAGAATGCGCTTTTTCTTTCTGCCTCTCCCGGAGAATCGCTTCCAGTTCCGCACGGTCTGTAGTAATCATTTCCGTTTCTGTTTTGGAAGCCTTGATGGATACCGGGATTTTATTGTTATTGGAACTGATCAGAGCCTCACCCCGTTCAAACTGGGTAATAGCCCGCACCTCTGTTCGGGTAAGCTTTAAAGTATCCTGAACATACCGTGCCTCGTCCGGTTCAAGATTCAGAATAATCTTATTCTTGCTGTTATTGATAATCGCACGTCCGTACTTGCCGTCTTCCAGGCTGAAAAAGTCCGAAAGATCCTGGCTGGCGCAAATTGCCGCCGCACCGAATCCGCGGCACACCTTAAAAATTTCCAGACAGAACTCCGCAGCCATCCGGTTGGAACCGGCGCCAATCAGCTGCCAGATTTCATCAATGAATACCGCCTTCCGTTTTGTGCGGTCCGCTTTGATTTCGTCCCATATATAGTCAAGCGCAATAAACATGCCGACCGGAAGGAGTTTCCCTTTCAGGTCGGACAGATCAAGTACGATATATCGGTTGCTGAGGTCTACATTTGTGGCCTGGTTGAAAGACTGGGCGGAGCCCGTTACAAAACGGCTTACAATCACCGCAAGCCTCGCTGTCAGGGGATTCTCCTGAAGATTCTTGTGCAGATCTCCTAAAATGGGCATTTTCTTCATCTTCGGCGGCGTTGCGGACTTATCCAGATAAACGCTTTCATTATCATGGGTGATACCAAAATCCCCATAGGTTTTGACAAGCGCTTCATCCAGCATCTGTTCCTCTTCATTGGACATATCCGGGATAAGCAGTGCGAAAAAAGTCATGAGCTGCTGTATCTTTTTTGCCAGCATGGAACCGTCTTCACTATAGTCGATTTCATCAATCAGCTCCATTTCCGGAGAAACCGTGTGCCTGATTTCCATGATGTTAATGCAGTGGGGAGAACCTGGCGCAATTTTGATAAATTCCCCGCCGATTTTTCCGCATGCTCTCCGAAATTCATGCCCTTTAATGGGGGCGACGATATACGACTGAATCCCGCGCATTCGCATACGAAGAGCGAGCAGCTGCATAGTAAAAGTTTTTCCGGCGCCTGAAGTTCCCAACAGGTTCAAATTTGCGTTCTTGTGCATCCTGGTATTGAACAGATCCACAATGCACAGGCTGTTGTTATGCCGGTTAACGCCCAGCAAAACGCCGGTATCGTCCGACATTTCAAAACTGGTGAACGGATAGACGGACGCCGCTCCGCTGGTAAGGACATTCCTCTGCGCTTTTTTCTCCAATGCAGGGGAAACCTTTAAAAACGGCATGACAGACTGCAGCGCCGCTTCCTGCTGAAAATTGCACTCGCTGATATACATATCCATGGATTTCAGCATATCTGTAATCTGCTGCTTCCGCCACATCAGTTCCTCGTAGCTTTTAGCCGATACCGTGATAAAAACACTCATATAAAACAAGTCTTCATTGAAATTAGCAATCCCGTTTTTGATAAAATATCCCGCCTGAATGGAATTGGCCAGTTCCTCATAATCTGTGCTGGTATCCTGCATCCCCTTGAGCTTTGTACGATTAAGCCGGATTCTCTGAGCCACCTTATCGATAGTCTTGCTGCGGTTTTCACGGCGCAGGTGTATGTCAATATCGATCCCTTCGCCGGCGTTGATGAGAGAAGACATCCATCCGGCGCGGACTCTGCTGGGATATCCGTTGCCCCGAATATATAAAATGGAATAGTAGAGCCCATCCATCACAACGTAGTTGTAATGGCCCAGGTCAATGCCTCTCGGCGCAAGGAAGTGGTTCATACGAATATGTGGAATCGGATCCACTCCAATTACTTTTTTCTTTGCCGCCATTGTATCTACCACTATCCGGTTTACACGGGAGGAAAATGGTTCATCCACACAGGAACGGCGGTTGAAGAACATATACAAAATTTCCGCTGTCGCCTCATCGGGGTCTTTCGGCTGGATAATACTGTTGCCGCACTGTGTAAAATAGGCCCGGGCATTCTGTTCAGCCGTCTGAAGCATCCCGTAAATTTTGGCGTAATCATCGCTTTCATTCCTTCCGGCAGCTTCGTACTGAAAAATCAAAAAGAAGCGCCTTGTGAGCGCCTCCCTGCTTCCAACGTCTTTGATAAGTCTGATATAATCCTCTCCCATTTCCCTGCATTGGGGATTTTCCTCCTGCTCCAGCTCCTGCCGTACCATGGCAATATGCTTGTCAGAATCCGCTTTGCGGGTAATGGATTTGAATTGCAGGCGCATAGGGGATATTTTCAGCCAGCTGGCAAAGCTGGAAATAATATTAAACTGCTCCTCATCGGAGCGCAGTGTGAAGTTGATCGGTTCTACCTCCAGAATCCTGATATAACGTCCGTCGGCCGTCTCAATGATTCCGTTCCTCAAATCCTTAATAGGAAGGTAGTCCTGTACAAATTCAAGCTTTTCGTTTTTTCTTTTTTCTCTTTTTAATTTGCGTCTGATCATATCGGTATCCTATCCTCCTAAAATGCAGCTTCCGGCGGTGCGTCCAAAACCGGACAATATGCCCCAGATACTGGAACAGGGAACCGCCGTCCACCCCCATCACGGACACTACCGCCATCGGCAGCAAAGTCACTGTCATCACAACAATCCGTATGGTTCCCGGCATGGGAATGAGGAAAAGTTCCGGGTATCCTGCCAATACCAAAAGGATCAAAGTTTCAATCGCGTTCCTTGTAGCAATCATACCGCCCAGCAGCTTACCGGAATCTGTGTAATTAGCCGGGATTGAATAGACATTGCTGTACTCTTTTTCATCCATACCGTCACCTCCCCAATCTGTAAATGGTTGCTGTTGTCGTATATCGTCCCAGCCGGAGCGCTTCCTGATGATCGGGAACATAAATATCCACGCGATGAATATCATTTTCTATTCCGGAACCGCCCCGGTCTTCAACCGTATACATCACACCGTTTATCTCAATTTGCGTACCAAACGGATAATAGCTGGACATGGCAACCATTCCGGTGGCCACGTTTTTCCCACTGGCGGTAACGCCTGCCGCATTCTCGCCACAGCACAAGGTACACGCGCAGTAATGCGTAACATCCACTTCCAGGGTATACAGCGGTTCTCCTGCGGCTTCTCCGGCCACTGGTGCGTCATAATCTACATTCAAGGGCCTGCGGAACTGAGTTACGTAGTCGGGGGAGTTGAGCACGACGCCGCTCCCACTGGCGCAATGCACCCACATCTGTTCGCCGTTTTCTCCTTTGCCCGCATAAATCAAAACGTGATTAACAGGCACTGTCCCAGGAACCGCCATAAACCCTAAATCACCGGGCAGCAATTCCTCCTCTGTGATAGCATAAGTGTTGTCCCACTGATTCCAACTTCCGTTATACAAGCTGATTCCAAGTGCGGTTTTAAAAACCCAGTCGGTAAACCCGGAACAGTCCAGGCCGTATGGCCGGATAGTTCCAGAAGAACTGGAACCCGATGCCGTAACCAGTTTCGGCGTATTCCATTCATCGTTCCAGCCAGCTTCGGATTTTCCACCCCAGAAATAGGGGACTTTGCCTACCAGCGATAAGGCGGTGGATAAAATATGTTTCCTTGTGGCATTGCAATTTTGACGATTGACAAAAGCGATCAGCTCCGCATCTGTCAGCGGTACTGACTGACCGTTTCCAAGCGTGCCATACAGTGTCATTTTCAATGCATCCGCCATATTTTGAATAGCTTCGCCGTAGGTAATTCCAAACTGGCCATATGCAGCTCCTGAATCAATACCAAAGGCATCCAGAACCACTGTGGAATCGAATGGATGAATCGTACATTCCACATACTGGATAACCTCCGTTTGGGGCGTCAGCGTTTCTGTGCCGCCGGCCGTATAATAAGTGGCGCTGCTCGTTCCGGTAATGCTTCCGTTGCTGTAAACCGGCAGGGTGACTGTCACTGGGTTATAAGCCGTAACCGTAACAGGTTCTGTCGTTGTTTCCGCCCCAGCAGGCTCGTAATAAGTCCTTGTTTCCGTGGTGTACCGGTACTGCGGCACTCCGTTGATGGTTCCTGTTTGAGTTTGTGAGGTTACTACAGTCAAAGTTACCGCTTTATAGGTGCTGTATGTCAAAGGAACAACCCGTTCCTCCTCTTTTGCCACGGAGGTTACGGGGAACATGTCCCCGGCAACCGCATCCAGTTTGGCAACCATATCTGCCTCGCTGGTATTTTGCTGCTGAAGAGAGGCTGAATATGCGGCAAGAATATAAGCTACATCAAATCCTGCCGAGCTCTGCGCATAATTTACAAGGGCGTCCATGGAAAGGTCGTAATCATACCCTCCATCTAAAATGATATTTTCTACCTCTTCCAGGGCCAATGTATACCCGTTATCAACCGATGCGGATACGGAAGACGACATATCTTCATAAGACTGCTCGATTGTCACCGGGTTCTCCATATCTACCGGTGTGCCGTCCAATCCAAATACGCTGTTGATGATGATAGATGGGAGGGAAACAATCAATACGATAATGATCAGCAGGAACAGGCATATGAAAATCAAAATTTTGAATAATGTATGCCGCAGCGACCAGGCGGCGGATAAGATAGCGCCCCATGGTCCGCCTGCAGCTGTGCCTGTCGCAATTTCCGCGGCGGCCTTTCCGCCTTCCACGCTGGCTTGAACTGCAGCGGTCGCGGCATTTGCCGTGGCTTCAGCGCCTGCTTTGGCAGCCTGTTTTGCCGTCTCTTTTCCAGCCTGTTTGGCGGCGTTTGCCATCTGTTTCGCTGCCTGGGCGTAATTATCAGCGCCATCGCCAATCTGCTGTTTGTCCGGCTCTGCCATTTTTCCACCTCCCGATGTATCATTGGTTGAAATCTCTTACATGAAAAGGCGGTACCGGAAACGGCTTATCTCCCGGCACCGCCATGCTTCGTTTCTATTATCGCTTCTTTTTAGGCGGTTTCGCATCAAAATCGCCTCTCTGTTCCGGGGCTCCAAAACGGTTTGGCGTGCTCTTATAGCGCACCGACTCAACCGATACCGATTTAACGCTGTCGCCCTCATAAACCGGTTTCCCATCTTCGTAGACAGGCCGGCGCTCTACAGAAGGTTCTCCATGCACAGCGATCCACTGCTGACCCTGCGAATCCTCGAATACCTGGTAATCTCCGCGAGGGGTATCATATCTGGCAGTATCATAGAACATCGTTCCGGAACCGTCCGGGTGACGTACTTCAAAGTGGCCGTCCTCCCGGCCTGAACCATCCACATAGGAAACCTGCTGGCCATATCCCGGCATAAACTCCTGAAATGCCGCACGGTTATATGCGGAAGCCGTTTCTCCCTGTTCAAAGACGGGGGCTTCAGCATGCTGCTGCATAGCGTACCAGTCAACTCCGTTAGAAGACTGCATGACCGTGTGCGGCGCATCCGGTTCTTCATAATAGGCACTGTTGTACCAAAGCGCACTGCCTGTTTCGCCTGTAGCCTCCATTACGCCGTCTCCAACGGTACGAAGCGTTGTACCTTCCGCGGCGCCCGGGAAAGCTGCGGCAACCTGCGCTGACTCAGCAGGACTGCCTGTAAATTCCGGCGCATCGTAAAAAGCGCTGCGGCCCTCTCCGGTGGCAATCTGATACCAGGAGCTTCCGTCTGCCGCCGTTACAACAGAATGGGGGACAGAAGGCTTCTCAAACTGAGCGGCGCTATACATTTCCACATTACTGGTTTTACCGTCCGGGCCGGTTGCGGTGGTACTGATGTGCCCTCCGGTAATCTGCGTCCCTTTCAGGGTATGGCCCTGCATCTGCGGCATATAGTTTCCAAGGCTCCTATCGGCAATATCTCCTCCAATTGTTCCGGAAACTGCCTCAGCCCGCGCCGCTACAGAAGCTACAGACTCCGCTGTCAGCGTCGCACCGCTGCGGGCTGCCATACCGCCAAAAGCTCGGCCTACAAACCCAACGCCGCCGCCCATACCCATATGGGTGCCGCCTTCTACAACAGCATCACGTACATAACTGTTTCCCTTAAATTTGCTCGCAAATCCTGCAGCGAATCCGGTAGCTGCCGCCCCGGTTCCAGTAGCCGATGCGCCGCCTTTAAATACACTGCCCGCACTCTTTGCGCTGCCAGCGGCTCCCGTAAGGACGCGGGTCGCCATCAGCATCTCCATCGCCATACTGGAACCTGTCTGCGCTACATTTAACCCCATAGCTGCCAGATAAGAATCAAACTTCTGCGCTGTCTTCAAAAATGCCAATGCGCAAAAGAACCATAGGAAAATCGACCCCTGCCCGGTTGAAAGTGCTCCTCCGTTGCCAATGTATTGCCCAACGGACGAGTTGAACGCCCGCAGGAACCAGACATTGAGAACCAGAAGGAGGAGTTGGGAACCAACCATTCTGCACCAGCTTTTGAACACCTGGTTGGTGGCTTTGGAACCTCCCATGGCAAATGCCAGAGGGCTGGTATAGCAAAGAACTCCGACCACCACATAGCGTTCCACGCATTCCAGCAGAAGCTTGAAGTAATTCCATCCGACTGAAATCAGAAGAATCAACATCAAAATCAAACCAACAATGGAAATGGCGGATACAATCGTTACCAGGCCGTTGGACAGGGTCTGTTCGATTCCGGCAAAAGTAAAGTCCTCAGCCGTCATCTGTAAATCCATGAGCGATGTATATGGCGCTCTGGCAATATCCAGCACTAAAAGGAAAATCGGTTTGGCGTATCCTACCAAAAAGGCAAACAGAGCGCTGCGCGCTACAAGCTGCCATGGGTTTTCGGCTTCCGTAATCGGTCCCCCGAACACCCGGAACAGCTGCCATACTGTGATAAGAAACAGAATCGCCCACGCCATATACTGCATGACGTCGAATGCCTTCGTAACAAAGGGGAAATATTCTTCCATCGCCGTCATATCCGTCCCCAATGCGTTCAGGAACAGCCCGGATACGGCGTCCATCAGCGAGGTCACGATGCTGGCAATCCAGTTGACGATCCCCTCAAAAATCCAATCTAAAATAGCAAATCACCTCCTGCGTGTTTCTGTTCACGGGTGTCCCTTTGGTTTACGGCGTATACTGGCCGCCGGAGATCAGCGGCTGCAGGTATGCCACGATAAATCCGAGAGTATTGAGAACGATCCATGTGACAACGATTCTTTTCAGCCAGCTGGTCGCTTCATCCACCGCCCTCTGGTTCCTGGAGACCATGCGGACAATTAAGGCGATAGCTGCTACGGTTACAGCGACGATAGTGCTGATGGCAACGAGCTGGCCATAGATGTCCTGCATGATACTGGAAAAACGATCCCAGATGGTTTCCGCCATCACCGGCTGGACCGCCAGGATCATTGCGCTGGCAGTGCCCACCATAGCCCAATAGGCCTTTTGAAGGCTCTGCCTGCCGGAAATAAGCTGTTTCGACATAAATTTCCCTCCTGTTTTCTGATTTCCGGGCAATAAAAATGCCGTTCCCTGAAACAGAAAAATCTGTTGGAAACGGCGTCATTCCTGCCCGGCCCTACTTTTGGACAATACCAGTATAGCTTTTTTCCTTTTCCATGTCATCGGCGCCCGCCTTGCCAATTTTGTGCCTTTTTTGTGCCATTTTATTTTCACTACAGATTTTCCAGCAGTGTAAGCACCTCCAGCCAAGAATCCACCTCGCTGGCCGGCGCCGACCACAGACGAATGGAAAGAATGGTGATGGCCTGCTGGCGAAGGCGGTAGTAATGCCGGGTGGAGATATCCAAACGGTACAAAAGATCCGTATGGCTGAGTTTGTCCGGTCCAAGGTAGGTAAGGTAAATCAGCTCATACATTTTTGCCCCGTTCCCCGGTTTCCGTTTCAGGATAGTCAGTGCATCGTTCACCCTGTCCATCAAAATCCTGGATTTACGCACGCTCTCCATGCGGCTTTCCAGCTTCCGGTTTCCCATACCCATCTCCAAATCCATCCGATCCAGCAGGGAATCGAGGCTGCTGAGCGGGGAATCCAATTCTTCCGCTATCGTATCCGGGAAACACTCCAGTACCCATGAAATATTCCGGTAATTCTCTAAAAGAAGGCGTGTATTGTGATACATATTCCGTTTTTTCTCTTTCTGGGCCTGACGGATACGCTCGTCGTCAATCTGCCGGTCCTCCAGAATCCCTTTTTTTGTCAGCAGCTTGATAAAAGCGTCCGATTGGTTGGAAATCTGATGTTCCTGCTGTTCATAAAGCGCTTTGCCGGCGCTCTGTTCCTGTTTGCTCATAGTGATTCTCCTTTGCTTTGTCAAAATTGAGGGCGCATGGCCCACGTATAGAGTTTCTAAAAACTGAAAGGACTGTATCTATTCCTCTGCAGTCCTTTTCACAATTCTTACAATTCCAACACTGAGAAAGATACACGCGTAATATAGGGGGCAAAACCGCAACGCGCTTTTCTTCTTCGGTATTTTCCGGACAAGCGCCCATATGGGAAGTCAATGTCCGGCTGTACCACAGAATCATTTTGTTTAAGCGGATGTGTTCCGTCCCCGAAATGCGCGTATTTCCAACCATAATACGCATTTTTGCAATTATGCGTTCTATTTCAGCGTATTCCGGCATGGAAACTTCTGTCCCGGTCGGGTACAATTTATTGAAAACGAGGCATCCGCAGGAACTGGGCAGACGGTACAGAGTGAAGACGTCCCCATGCTTCTGAAAGAATCTCCATACCTTGGTCTTTTCCCACCCCCAGCGCTGCCCCAGGTTTTCCAGAGTTAATGCGGCGCCATAGGATCCATACTGAATGACCGGCGCCAGAAAAGAAAATATATTGCGCGGATCCTGCCACACAGTATGGCACCAGATGTCCATCCAGGCGTCCGCTTCCTCAAAGATATATCCCTGCTTTGCCAGCCGGTCCGGAATGCTTCTGGGAAGGCAGAGAAATCCATATCCGTCTGTTGTGTAAACAGAACCGTTCATACATTCTGCACCTGAACAACGAAGCACCCAGTCTTTCATGGAATACTCCAATTTTTTTGTGACAGGGTCAAGCGTATACTGTATATACCCCAATTCCTGGAGGATGTTGAGCGTTTGAAACGCTTTTTCACGGTTTTTCAGCCCGAGAATACTCTTTATCCCCACAATGCCGCCGGCCCATGTCCCAGGCTCCACCATATTTGTATAACCGCAGTAATGTGCTTCACCTTTACGAAATGCCACTCTCGCTGCCAGACGGGCCCAGGAACCCAGTATCCCCTTGCCCGTAGGAAGACTGGCTCTGGGCAGCTTGACCCACTGGTATTTGAGCAGGCATTTCATGGCATGATCCCTCCTTTTCTTTAAAATGGGTATGAAAAAAGCGGCTTCCTCCGAAGAAGAAACCGCCTGGCACAAACTAATTCTTTTGTATATTCCTGTTTTGACAGAGCTTTGTTTGATTATATCATCCAGATCGGGATGATATAGTTTTGGGCATTAATGGCGGAAAGCTCCGGACGCATACAGAGCACAGCGCCTGTTCCCCGTGGCACGGAACCTTTATCCAGTATGGAGAATGCGCTTACCAGCTCGCTGCCCGGATTTACGGATCGTTTGATTTCCAGTGGGTGAAGCTGGCCATCGCTTTCGATTACCATATCAATTTCATTGCTGCTCTTGTCCCGATAGTACCAAAGCAAACAATCCTGCGCATTGTTTTGGTAACTCTTCAAAATTTCCGCCACCACATAGTTCTCCAGGATCGCGCCGTTAATGGCCCCATTCTGCAAAATCTCCGGGGAACTGTACCGGGTCAGGTACGCAACCAGGCCCGTATCAAAGAAATACATCTTCGGCGTTTTTACCGTTCTCTTCAGGAGATTGTTAGAATAAGGCCGCAGATAAAAAATAATATCCGACTTTTCCAGAACCTGCAGCCAACGTTTGGCGGTATCATCTGATACGCCTACATCTTGGGCGATATCATGAATATTGAGCATCTGCCCGGCCCGGCAGGCTGCAGCGCGGACGAAATCCTGAAACAGAAGCTTATCGGTTAAGGCCACCAGTTCACTGACATCCCGGTCTATATAGGTCTGCAGATAACTGGAATAGAAAACATCGCGATTGGTAAATTTTCCGCTGACATAGCCGGGAAGAGAGCCCCTCCAGATCCGTTGATAGATACCCTCCAGATTGGCAGGCGCGCCGGCCGCCTTTCTTGCCTTCAAAGCTTCCAGTTCCACTGTAAAAGGCGTATTTCCACCCGAACCGTAAATTTCGTGCTGGGACAGGCTCGGCATATGCAGAAGGGCAGCCCGTCCTGCCAAAGACTCCTGAGCAAGTTCCATCATCCGGAACGCCTGGGAACCAGTCAGCCAGAAAGACCCCGGAGCCGCACCGTTATCGATTGCAATCTTGATATAGGAAAAAAGCTCCGGCGCATATTGTACTTCGTCAATGAACAGCGGCAGGTCATGCATCTGCAGAAAGAGGGCAGGATCGGTTTTGGCGAGTTTCCGCTCTTCCAAGTCATCCAGGGTTACATAGTTCCGATCCGAAGACATCAATTTCCGCAGCACCGTCGTCTTTCCAACCTGACGCGGACCGGTGATTAAAACACAGGCATACTCCTGAGACAGAGAGAGGATCTTATCTTCGATATCTCTTTTGATATAACTCATCATCAGTCCTCCTTTCTGGCTAATATACGATTTAATCTTATTTTAGCCATGCAAAGAGCCTTTGTCAAGTCTAAAATACGAATCTATCGTATTTTAGCCAAAGGTTGGGTAACTTAGTTTTCGGCATGAGGATTACTTACAATTTGTAAGCAGTTGGCTCCATACTGGAGTGTGTTTTACTTTCGCTTTCTTTTTGAAAATCAAATTCGAACTCTCAATCCGGTCAAGACATCCGTTTTGACTCCGACCAAATACCAATTTTCTGCCATCTCAATTCTGGTGGAAATCCATTGGTTCTGGAACAAGACCTCTATTGTAGTACCGCAGTGCAGCCCGCCATAATATTCCTCCAGGCCAAACCGTATATCCATACGCTCGGATCGACTGTCATAAATCAATACACCTTGTCTCATATTCTTTGTCCCTTTCTGATTAAATCTTTTTTCTCAATATCAGAGTTTATCAAACAAGGGCAAATTGACCGATCCAAAAATCCCAGTATAAACAGGCGGTTTTCATCTCAAATATTTCCAGAAATCCGCTTGGATTTTAACCCATTTTTTAACCCATAATTTAACCCATAACGCATTTTAACCCATAATTAACCCATATAAAATGGAATAAAACAGGTCATATCCATTCAGACCACTACAAATGGAAAAACCCCGGAAACCTTGATTTTCCGGGGTTTTTAGCACATTTTGATAATGATTATCTCTTGGAGAACTGCGGAGCGCGACGAGCGGCTTTGAGACCGTACTTCTTTCTTTCCTTCATTCTCGGGTCACGGGTGAGGAAACCGGCCTTCTTCAGCGTAGCGCGGAGGTTCTCGGAATCGTACTGGAGCAGAGCTCTGGAGATACCGTGGCGGATAGCACCGGCCTGACCGGTAACACCGCCGCCTGCAACGCGGCAAACGATGTCGAACTTCTCTTCGGTACCGGTGAGAACGAGCGGCTGACGAACGATCGTCTTGAGGGTATCAAGGCCGAAATAATCGTCGATATCGCGGTCGTTGATCGTAACCTTACCGGTGCCCTGGTAAATTCTTACACGTGCAACGGAGCTTTTTCTTCTGCCGGTGCCGTAGAAATAAGGTGCCTTATCGTACATATTCGTTTACCTCCTATTAAAGTTCCCAAGCCGTCGGCTTCTGCGCCTTGTGCTTGTGCTCGCTGCCGGCGTAGACACGAAGTCTTGCTTCTGCAGCTCTGCCGATGGTGTTCGAGGGGATCATGCCGTGAACAGCAAGCTCCATCGCCTTTTCCGGCTTTGTACGCATCAGGGTGTCATAACGGACAGCCTTGAGGTGGCCGATATAACCCGTGTGATGATAATAATACTTCTTTTCAGCCTTACCGCCGGTGAGGACAGCCTCAGCGCAGTTGATGATGATGACGTGGTCACCGCAGTCAACGTGCGGGGTAAAGGTGGGCTTGTGCTTGCCGCGGAGAAGAACTGCGGCCTGTGCTGCAACGCGGCCGAGCGGCTTGCCTGCAGCGTCAATTACATACCATTTGCGGTCAACCTGACCAGCCTTGGCCATATAAGTGGACATAGCGTTTACCTCCAAAATTGATTTAAATTATCTCGGTACCGGCAAACGCTTTGTGCGCTGCGATACGAAATCTCTGAAAATGCCCATAGCTTTCCCATGGGCGCTAAATGATAGTACCACACGAAAAACGGCTTGTCAAGCGCTTTTTTGCGGTTTTTTAAGCTGCGAATTCCAATCTCGCTTATTCTTTGTTTTTCTCATTTATGCTCTTATTTTTGAATGTGTGATTTCAAAAAATATTTTTGCGGCAAAATTTAAAAAGCACAGCTTTTCCGCCGTTTTTCGGGAAAGCCGTGCTTTTTACGGTTTTTATTCAGCTATTACTTTTTCACACAGCGCGTTGCGACAAAGCAGGGCACGCCGTGCTCGTGCAGAAAGCCTCCGCCGTTTGTATCTTCATAAATATCCGTCAGCATAAATCCCGCGCGCAGCTGGCCACCGATTTCTTCGTCCAGTGTGTGCGAAAACTGCACGCCGTAATCGAGCTCCAGCGACTTTTTATAGAGTACTTCGTCTTTTAAGGGATTATACGGCAGCGTGTTCGTAATCTTTGTTTCGTCGTCATCAAAAAGGTAATTGATGCCGTTATCAAACCCGACAAGCAAAACGCCGCCCGGCTTTAACACGCGGGCACACTCACGCCAGACAGGCTCTAATTCCTCGATGTAGCAGTTGGAGACAGGGTTAAAGATAAGGTCGAAGGTCCCGTCTTCAAACGGCAGGGGCTTTGTCATATCGGCGCGGACGCACTTTGGAGTATAGCCCTCCCGCTTGCCGACCTCTTCTTCGCGCTTTAGCTGCTCCGTGGAATAATCCATCACGGTGCAGTCTGCGCCGAGCGCCGTGAAAACGGGAATCTGCTGCCCGCCACCGCTTGCGAGGCCCAGAATTTTCTTGCCTTTCATCTCGCCGAACCATTCGTGCGGCACGGTTTTCGTCGGCGTGAGGTACACGCCCCATTCGCCGTTTCTGGCTTTCTCAAACACCTCGTGCGAAATGGGTTTGCCCCATTTCCAGCCGTTTTTCACCCAGCCGTCCACGATTTTTGCGTTGATATCGGTATAGTTCATATCGTTTATTCTCTCTTTCTAAAAGTTTTATCTTTTATGAATTTGCCGTGCAAATTCATAGGGAGACCCCTTAATAGGGTCTCCCTCGGACGAACAATTCACTGGATTGTTTTATAGCAATGCGAAGCATTGGTTTCTCCCAGTCCTGATTTTGGGGTAAGCAAAAGGATTTCGCGCTCTGCGGAGCGCGCCTCAGGGCTTTGCCCCGAGACCCTATAAACTTTCTGAAGAAAGTTTAATCAAAGACTTTTAACCCAACTCGTCGTCCGCAGAAGCGACGACGTTTACGCCGGTGCCGCAAACATTTTCGATGACGATGTCGCCGATATGGACGGGGGCGGTGATCTCCGCTGCGTTGATGGCTTTCATGCAGTCGAAAATTTTACCCTTCGGGATGTCCGTTTTCGTGCGCACGGCGACAACTGGGCGTTCACCGTTTAAAACGCGAACGGTAGACGTGACGGTACGGGCGGGCGCGGTAACTTCCTTCACGGCGTAGAGCTCGCCGCGCTTACACGTATTGCCTGTAACGCTTTTCACCTCGCCGTTTTCAACAGTGACGGTCAGCGGGCAGCCCAAGGGGCAGTTGATGCAGATAAACGATTTCGTTTCCATAGTAATGCCCTCCTTATTCCGCTTCCACCGTGACGGTGACGGTATCAAAATCAATATTTTGAAGGTCTGCTTTTTTCAGCAATACCTGCTCCATTTCTCCCGGTGCCATGACGGTCTTTTTGCGGTGCTGCACGCGTTGATCGCCGAAATAGACGCTGATGAACGAATTTTTATAGATGCCGCCCACGCGGAAGCGCACCGTGAGCGTATCCGGCATGTTTTCGGGGTGAATGATGCTCGGCACAGTGTAGCGCACACCACCCTTGGCTTCCAGCTTGATGCCGCCCGAAAGCGGCTCTGCGGTTTCTTTGTTGCCGCCCTGCACGTACTTTGCGGCGGCACGGCCTGCCTGCGCGGCTTCTTCGGAAACGTAGTCCACAAGGTCGTGCACATGCAGCACATTGCCGCACGCGAAGATGCCCGGCACGCCGGTCTCGAGGCTTTCGTTGACAACGGGGCCGTTCGTCACGCGGGAGAGCGGTGCACCCGCGCCGAGGGTGAGCTCGTTTTCCGGGATCAGACCGACGGAAAGAAGCAGCGTATCGCAAGAATAATACTCTTCCGTGCCCGGGATGGGCTTTAATTTGTCGTCCACGGCGCTGATGGTGACGCCTGTCACGCGGTCTTTGCCGTGAATTTCCGTCACGGTGTGGCTGAGCTTCAGCGGGATGCCGAAGTCATCGAGACACTGGACGATATTGCGCTTGAGGCCGCCGGAGTACGGTTGGAGCTCCGCGACGACGTGTACTTTCGCGCCCTCTAACGTCATGCGGCGCGCCATGATGAGACCGATGTCGCCGGAGCCGAGAATGACGACCTCGCGCCCGGGCATATAACCCTCCATATTGACAAGGCGCTGCGCCGTGCCGGCGGAGAACACACCTGCGGGGCGGAAACCGGGGATATTCAGCGCGCCGCGGGAACGCTCGCGGCAGCCCATGGCCAAAATGACCGCGCCCGCTTCCACGGTGAACAGACCGTCTTCGCGGCTGACTGCCGTGACGACCTTTTCCGGGGAAATACTCAGCACCATTGCGCCGAGCTTGTACGGGATATGCAAAGCCTTTGCGCGTTCTTCAAAGCGAGCGGCGTACTCCGGACCCGTGAGTTCCTCTTTAAACGTGTGCAAACCGAAGCCGTTGTGGATGCACTGGTTTAAGATGCCGCCGAGACGCCCGTCTCTTTCTAAAATTAAGATGTCTTCAGCCGGAAGCCCGTTTTCCGCCGCGGCGACCGCCGCCGCAAGCCCCGCAGGCCCGCCGCCGATGATGACAAGCGATTTTGTGATTTTATTTTCCATAATAAACCTCTTTTATATCTTAGGTTATTTTTTGTTTCTCCCGAAAAGCGCTGTTAAAAGTTCGTGGATTCCAAAGGCGAAGCCTTGGTCGAGCTTCGCAAAGCTCGAAACACTTTTTGCCTAACAGCAGATCAGGAAGGTAGGCAGAATAGTCCGGTGGGCTGTTCTGCCGTAGGAAGCCCCCTTGATAGGGTTTCCTTAAAAGGCAGAGCCTTTTAGAAAACAAATTTACTTCGTCTTCCCGAAAACGATTTCGGAGCCTTTTTCGTTCTTTCGGATGGCTGTCAGCGGCAAGTTAAGTTCTCTTGCGAGAATATCCATGACGCGCGGAGAGCAGAAGCCTGCCTGGCACCGACCCATTCCGGCTCTGGTTCTGCGCTTTACGCCGTCCAGCGTTTTCGCGCCGAGCGGGCGGCGGATGGCATCCACGATCTCGCCCTCGGAGATCGTCTCGCAGCGGCAGACAATACTGCCGTAGAGCGGGTTTTCACGGATTTTCTCGGCGCGTTCTTCGACGCTGAGCGAATTGAGGTGCACGACGCCGTGACGAACGGGGTTGAAGCTTTCTTTTTTCGTAAGGCCAAGCGCTTTCGCCGCCATTTCCGCCATATAAACACCGATGGCAGGCGCGCTTGTGAGGCCCGGGGATTCGATGCCCGCGGCTTCAAAGAAGTTCGGTGCGCTTTCCTCTAAGATGAAGTCGCCTCTGTCCGCGCAGGCGCGCAGACCGGAGAACGATGTGATGATCTGTCGGCTCGGCACGTTTTTCACGCTCATACCGGCTTTTTCCAAAACGAATGCAAGGCCGCTCTGCGTTGTGGCCGTGTCCTCGCGGTCTTCGATATTCTCGGCGGTGGGGCCGAGCAGCAGATTGCCGTGCACGGTGGGTGTGACAAGAATGCCCTTGCCGAGCTTTGTCGGCAGCTGGAAGATGGTTTTATCAACCAAATTGCCCGCGTTTTTGTCGCACAGGCAGTATTCGCCGCGGCGCGGGGTGATGGTGAACGCGTGCGGCAGCAGCATATCGTGAATTTCATCGGCGTGCACACCCGCCGCGTTGATGACGGCGCGCGTTTCGATCTCGCCCTGTTCGGTTTCGAGAATATAGAGGTCGTTTTCGCGGCGGATATTTTGCACGCCGCACTCAAATTTGAATTCAACACCGTTTTTCTCAGCGTTTTCGGCAAAGCCCAAGGTCAATTCAAACGGGCATACGATGCCGGAGGACGGACAGAACAGCGCCGCGACGACCGTGTCGCTGAGCGCAGGCTCCATTTCTCTCGCTTCGTCACCGGTAAGAATTTTGAGGTTTTCTACTCCGTTTGTCACACCGCGCTCATAAAGCTCCTTTAACGCAGGCATGTCGTTTTCGTCAAAGCACAGCACAAACGCGCCGTTTCTGCGGAACGGAACATCCAGTTCTTCCGCGACCTGCGTCATCATGCGGTTGCCGAGGACGTTCATCTTGGCTTTCAGCGAGCCCGTTTTGGCATCAAAGCCGCCGTGCACGATGGCGCTGTTCGCCTTTGAGGTGCCGGTGCAGACGTCTTCGCCCTTTTCCAGTACGCATATTTCTGCCTGATACCGCGAAAGCTCACGGGCGATGGCGCTGCCCGTAACGCCCGCGCCGATCACGACGGCGTCATATCGTTTTTTCTCCATTTTTGTTTCAATCCTTTCAAATACACCAAAAGACCGCTTCAAACGGCTTTTCCCCTATAAATCGCCGACGAAGCTCTTGTTTTTTATTGTATCATACAAAACCGCGCGTTTCAATTAAAATAGTCTGCATAATTTCAACAAAAAAAGCTTGACACAAATGGGAAAATGCTTCAAAATAAAATGGAGGCAGAATGCCCTATATATTTGAAACCATTTTTCGAAAAGAAAGGACGTTAATATGAATTACCTTTTAGGTGTAGATCTTGGCACCAGCGGCACAAAAACCGTGCTTTTTGACGAAGACGGCAATGTAATCGCGAGCAAAACGATAGAATACCCGCTGTATCAGGAAAAAAACGGCTGGGCAGAGCAGGAGCCGCTCGATTGGTGGAATGCGGCGGCGGATACCATTCACGCCGTGATCACCGAAAGCGGCGTCGATAACAAAGACATCAGGGGACTCGGCATTTCCGGCCAGATGCACGGCCTTGTCATGCTGGATAAGGACGGCAACGTGCTGCGCCGCTCCATCATCTGGTGCGACCAGCGCACGGCAAAGGAGTGCGAGGAGATCACCGCACGCGTCGGCGCAGAGCGCCTGATTGAGATTACCGCAAACCCGGCTTTGACGGGCTTTACGGCATCTAAAATCCTTTGGGTGCGCAACAACCAGCCGGAAATTTATGCAAAGTGCGCGCACATTCTGCTGCCGAAGGACTACGTGCGCTACATGCTGACGGGCGACTTTGCAACAGAGGTCTCCGATGCTTCCGGCATGCAGCTTTTAGACGTGCCGAATCGCTGCTGGAGCGACGAAGTGCTTGAAAAGCTTGATATTGACAAGGCACTCTTGCCGAAGGTATACGAATCCCCGGAAGTGACGGGTGTCATCTCCGAAGAAGCCGCAAAGCGCACCGGCCTTGCGGCGGGCACCATCGTGGTCGGCGGCGCGGGCGATAATGCGGCAGCAGCCGTGGGTACCGGCGTTGTGGAGGACGGCAAGGCGTTTACAACCATCGGCACCTCCGGCGTTGTGTTTGCGCACACGGATAATATTTCCATTGATCCGAAGGGCCGCGTGCACACGTTCTGCTGCGCCGTACCGGGCGCATGGCACGTGATGGGCGTGACGCAGGGCGCGGGTCTGTCCCTTAAGTGGTTCCGCGATAACTTCTGCGGCGCGGAAAAAGAGACCGCAGCCGGCATGGGCGTAGACCCGTATTATCTGATGGATCAGCAGGCGGCGCGTTCGCCGATCGGCTGCAACCGTCTGCTTTATCTGCCGTATCTCATGGGCGAGCGCACTCCGCACCTTGACCCGGACTGCCGCGGCGCGTTCATTGGTCTTTCCGCCATGCACACGAAGTACGACATGCTCCGCGCCGTGATGGAGGGCGTAACATACTCCCAGCGCGACAGCGTGGAGGTGCTGAAAACCATGGGCGTTTCCATTGACGGCATGCTCGCCTGCGGCGGCGGCGGTTCCTCGAAGCTGTGGCGTCAGATGCTTGCCGATACGTATAACTGCGCCGTGCGCACGGTCGTTTCCAAGGAAGGCCCGGCGCTGGGCGTTGCAATCCTCGCCGGTGTGGGCGCAGGGCTGTATCCATCCGTGCAGGAGGGCTGCCGCCGCGTTATTCGACTCAACGCCCCGCAGGAGCCGATTGAGGAGAATGTGCCGAAGTATGAGGCGTTCTACCGCATGTACACGAAGCTGTACCCGGCGCTGAAGGACTGCTACAAGGCGCTTGCTGCGCTGTGAGCCGCGTGTTTGAAGCGCTGTGCGCCCACCTGAAAACGCATCCCGAAGCCGAAGTGCAGGACGCGGTGAAGTTTTTGTACCAGGCGAGTTTTGGCGGCGGCCACTTTTTAAGCGACCCCGACGGCGCTTATCAATATTTATTAAAGGAAGCGGAGATTGCCAACCGTGATGCACCGTACACGGAAGCCCTCGGCGAGCAGTACGCGCGCATCAACTTGAGCGCGTTGCAGGAGCTTTCACCGAAAACACTTTTTGCTATGTTTAAAGCGTCTTCCGAAGACACGCCCACGGACAAAACGGCGTTTTTATCACTTTTGGACGAGCTTGAAAATGCCGATTTGTTCGACAAAGCCGAGAAAGCGGCATTTTTGAAATCGTACCGTGCGGCGGGCTGCCCTGCCGTGCACCACAGTGAAGCGTACCGCCGTGCGTATCACCCGGCATACCGCGTGGTGAAAAAAGCGTATGCGGATTTTCTGTCGGCATTCATCGCGATCGATAAGTTGACGGCGGAAAAAGCCCCGGTGACGGTTGCAATCGACGGGCTGTGCGGCTCGGGCAAAACGACGTTTGCAGCACTTTTGCAGAGCGTTTATGACTGCAACCTGTTCCACGCCGATGATTTTTATCTGCCGATGCCCATGCGCACGCCGGAGCGCTACGCCACCCCGGGCGGCAACGTGCACTGGGAGCGTATTTTGTCGGATATTCTGGAGCAGATTCCGAAGAACGAGTCGTTTTCCTACCGCATGTTCGATTGCGGCGTTATGGACCTCGGCGACGCGGTGCAGGTCACGCCAAAGACGCTGAACATTTTAGAGGGCTCGTACTCTACGCACCCGGAGCTCATCGGGCGCTACGATCTCAAAATTTTTCTCAAGACCTCGCCGGAGACACAGAGCGCACGCATTTTAAAACGCAACGGCCCCGCGCGGCACAAGATGTTCGTGGAAAAATGGATCCCGCTCGAGAACCTCTACTTCACTTCCTATCCCGTTGAAAAGCAATGTGACCTTGTTTTTACGACGTAAACTCAAAAAAGTTTTTCATATCCGTATGTACCGCCGCGTGCATACGGATATTTTTGTGCTTTCAGCTTCTATATTTAGAGAAATCGGTGAAATTTTAACTATATATAGTTTTTTCAAAACTTTTTGAAATTTTTTTGAAAAAAGGCTTGCAATTTCAGAATGGATGTGGTATTATAACAAAGCCGTCAGATGAGGCGGCAAACAGAATAGTTGGTGTTGATTACAACGAGGGTCCACCTGTTCCCATACCGAACACAGAAGTTAAGCTCGTTTGTGCTGAAAATACTCGGCTGGCAACGGCCCGGGACGATAGGTTGGCGCCAACACTTAAAGCGGACATCCAATAGGATGTTCGTTTTTTTATGTTTAAAAACAGGAATTCGGCTTGCAGGCGGTTTTATGTGCCGCGCATACCGAATTCAAAAAATGAAGCCCGCAGTTTTTTGCGGGCTTTTGCTTACTCGTTTAACGTAATGGCGTTGCCGTTTGCGGGCGGCTTTTGCGTGGGGTCGGCGTTATCGTTTGCGATGAGCGTCATCTCAAGTTCGTCCGTATCGAGCTCGATGAACGAGACTTTGCCGTCTTCATCAAACTGACATTTGCCGCTAACCGTCATGTTTTCCGTATCGTTCACGGTGACGTCCGCCGTAAAGCGCACCACGCGGTCTTTTTCTTCGTAAGGCTCGGTCTTGACGGCGGTCACCTTCACGGTCTCGTTCATTTCGTCCGCCATAAGCTGCATGGTCAGTACTTCTTCAATGAAGCTCGTGAAGCCGTTTTCGCTGCACAGGGCTTTTTCGTCTTCCCAAGCATCTTTGTACGCCGTAAGGGCGCTTTCTTCGCCGCTTTCCAAAATACTGCCGAAGCGCTGCATAGGCTCACTCGGCGCGTTCAGCATGCTTTCCGCCAACGCGGCCGCGGCTTTTTCCGCATTTTTTGCCGTGCTGCCGCCCGAAGCGCAGGCGGACAACAGCAGGAGCAAGCTAAGGCACAAAGAAAGCATTACGGTCATTCGTTTTTTCATAAAATCATCCGCCTTTCTGAAAATGGTAATATTTTTCTACCTTGATTATAAAGGAAAATGCGCAGCAGCGTCAAGGCGCAAGTTGACTGAATTTTCCCCCCTGTTTTGTCGTTTCTTCCAATTTAAGGCATATGCCAAAAATCTGCAAAAACACTTGCTTTTTGGCATATCCTATTGTATACTAAATTCGTGTAGATTAGAGTTCACGCGAAGTTTGCGGGAGTTTGATTTATACGGATAGATCGGGGCGACCCGATGGGATGCTATACCAAGAAAGGATGTTTTCAGATGGAAATCACAAAGCAGACCACTATGGGCGAAATGCTTGATTATGACCGCGGCATCGCTTATGTGCTGATGCAGTCCGGCATGCACTGCGTAGGCTGCCCGTCCTCCATCCACGAGTCCCTTGAGGACGCATGTGCCGTACACGGCCTGGATGTTGACAAGGTCTTTTCTGCCATTCAGGAATATCTGAACAGCAAGAAGTAATTTTTCTAAGATAAAGATAAGCGCAGAGCGTGGGTTTTCCCCGTGCTCTGCGCTTTCTTTTTGATCGCATAAAGCGTTGCAGAAAAACACCCGCAGGGCGGTTTTTCATGCCGTTCTGCGGGTGTTGGATTAATTTTATCAGAGCGTTACAACAACGTCGCTGAGGTCTGCGTTTACCTTCAGGACAGTGCCGAGCTCATTTTGCTCGACTTCTGCGCCGGAGACGTTCTTCACGTTCTCCACGTTGCGCAGCAGCACGCTGAGGTTCTCTGCCTTGCCGTCGAACTTGAAGGTAATAACGCCGTTCTCGTTCACTGCGGAAACGCTGAGCATATCGTTGCCCTTGCTGTCGCAAACCTTTGCGCTCGCCTTATCGGAAAGCTCGAAAACGTGCAGGGTGAGGTCCTTGCCGTAATCGTAATCCGGCTGCTGGTTGTTCGCGCCGATGGCAACGATGGAGTTTTCTCTCGCAAAGAGCGGCAGAGAGAAGAAATCGTAGTTCTCGCGCAGCCAGTGACCGCCCTCGCGCTTTTCGTTCGAGAGCAGGTGCGTCCACTTGCCCTCCGGCAGGTAGTACGTGACGTCGCCTTCCTTCGTGAAGACCGGCGCGACCATCAGGCTGTCGCCGAGCATATACTGGCGGTCGAGGTCTTCGCACGGGATGTCATCCGGGAATTCCAGAACCATGGCGCGCATGGTCGGCACGCCCGTTTTATGTGTATTGACCGCAGTGGAGAACATGTACGGCATCAGGGTGCACTTGAGCTCGGAGAATTTGCGGACAACGGCTACGGATTCCTCGCCGTTCTCTTCACCCTCCTTGCTGAACAGCCACGGCACACGGTAGGAATCGGAGCCGTGCAGTCTGGAATGCGTGGAGAGCAGGCCGAACGCCGCCCAGCGCTTGTAAACGTCCGCCGGAGCCTTGCCCTCGAAACCGCTCATGTCGTGGCTCCAGAAGCCGAAGCCGGAAAGGCACAGGGAAAGGCCGCCGCGCAGGGATTCGGACATGGAGGAGTAGTTCGACGAGCAGTCGCCGCCCCAGTGTACCGGGAACTTCTGTCCGCCGACCGTGGCGCTTCTTGCAAAGAGGCATGCCTCGTTCTTGCCCTTGTACTCTTCAAGCACTTCCCAAACGCACTTATTGTAAAGGTAGGTGTAATAGTTGTGCATACGGAGCGGATCGCTGCCGTCGTAGTAGACAACATCGGTCGGGATTCTCTCACCGAAGTCGGTCTTGAAGCAATCGACGCCCTGGTCGAGCAGGTGGCGCAGCTTGGACTGATACCACTTCCATGCACCCGGGTTCGTGAAGTCCACGATACCCATGCCGGCCTGCCACAGATCCCACTGCCAAACGTCGCCGTTCGGCTTTTTGAGAAGGTAGCCAAGCTCCTTCGCTTCCTTAAACAACGGAGACTTCTGGCCGATATAGGTGTTGATCCAAACGCAGATCTTGAGGTTGTTTTCGTGCTTCATCACCTGCAGCTGGTGCTCGATATCCGGGAACATGGCCCGATCCCAGTCGAAGTTGCACCATTCGTTTTCCTTCATCCAGTAGCAATCGAAGTGGAACACGTGCAGCGGAATGTGGCGCTCTTTCATGCCGTTTACGAAGCCCATGACGGTCTCTTCGTCGTACTTCGTTGTGAAGGAGGAGGTGAGCCACAGGCCGAATGTCCATGCCGGCGGCAGTGCGGGCTTGCCGGAAAGCGTGGTGTAGTTTTCAAGCACGTTTTTCATGCTGTCGCCGCCAACGACCATGAAGTCGAGCTTTTCGCCCGGCACGGAGAACTGTACGCGCGTGACATGCTCGGAGCAGATCTCATAGGAGACCGGGCCCGGGTCGTTCACGAGCACGCCGTAGTTGCGGTTCGTGATGTAGAACGGAATGCTCTTGTAAGAAATTTCGGTGCAGGTGCCGCCGTCTTCGTTCCAGGTCTCCACGGTCTGGCCGTTCTTCACATACGGGGTGAAGCGCTCGCCGAGGCCGTAGACCTTTTCGCCGATGTCAAGGTTCATCTGGGCGCGCATGTAGTTGCCGTCCGGGGTGGAGATGGTGCTGATCATCGCGTTGCCGAAGCGGTTGCCGATGCTTGTCAGCTTCTTGTCCTTATAGTAGTAATCAAAGCTGCACGGGTTCTTGCCGATGACGAGCTTTGTGTTGCCGCTCTTGATCGTCACGGTCGTTTCGGTGTTCTCGACCTCCAGTGCGCAGTGTGCGTCGTTCAGCTCGAACGCCGGCATTTTCTGGTTGCTGCCCATAAAGTGGTACGCTTCCGTGCGGATGATATCCGGCTGCGGAGAGGAAATGTACATTTCCAGAAGCGGGCCGCCCATGGCGCGCATGTCTGCGTGGTACGGCACGGTGTAGAGGTAAACGCGATCGTTTTCTACCTTGACTTCGCGAACCTGCACGGCGTCCGTGTTCGTCACGCCGGGAAGGTTCATCCAGTAGCCTTTCGTAAATTTCATATTCAGCTCACTGCCTTTCAAAAAAATTCAAAAATTCCGTTATTGGCACTTGCGCTTTTCGCGCGCCTGCTCTATCATAAGTATAAGCGATATGCTTTGGAAAGTCTACCGCTAATTTGTCCGCTTTTATAACAATCCTGACCACTGAGCCTAAAAAGGAGGTGCGTTTTACGGACAAAAATCAATTTGACCGCATGCGGGAGGCCCGCCGCCACGGCGACGCGCTGATGCCCGTGATGAACTACTGCATTCGACGCGAAGACCGCTTTCACGCGCTTGATTGTCACTGGCACAGCGAAATGGAGCTTTTCCGTGTGATGCAGGGCACGCTGACCGTGCAGTGCGGCACCGATCTGTTTGAGGCCCACGCCGGAGACATTGTGTTTTTCAACAGCGGAGAGCTGCACGCCGCCGTGCCGGTGGAAGCCGGCGAGGAGCTTTACTTTGAAGCCATCGTGTTCAGCCCCGATTTGCTGTGCAGCACCGCAAATGACATCATTCGCGTAAAGTACATACAGCCCGTTTTGGACGGCGAGCTGACCGTGCCGCGGCTGATCAGAGCCGGAACAAATTTGCACGAAAGCGTTTCCGCCGCGTTCCAGACCGCGTACACAATGCTGGAAAACCGCCCGCCGTTTTTTGAGTTTCCCGTAAAAGCCGCCATGCTTTCGGCGTTCGGCGCACTGGTGCAAAACGGCGTGTCGGCGCGCATCAGCGCTTCTAAGCGCGCCGCAGCGGACAGCATCAAGGCCGCCATTGCGTTTATACAGGAAAATTACCGGTCTGCCGTCTCCGTACAGCAGCTTGCGCACGCCGCCGGCATGAGCGAGGGACATTTCTGCCGCGTGTTCAAACAGTATACACTGAAAACGCCGGTGCAATTCATCAACGGCGTGCGTTTAAGCCACGCGCTGGAGCTGCTCACCGCCACAAATCTGCGCGTGCTCGACATTGCCATGGACTGTGGCTTTAACTCCATGAGCTATTTCATCGAAGTATTCCGCACCGAATACGACGCTACGCCTTTGCAGTACCGCAAAAAGCTGGAAGAAATCAAGGTGCCGAAATAAACTTAAAAAGTAAAGTAGAGGGTAAAAATGATTTGGGGAATTTTGATCGTACTGATTGTTGTATGTCTGGGCTTTCTGGCGTGGCTTTTCTGCATTGCGCCGGCTTCGCCGCGCGGCGATTTTGCCGAGATGAAAAAATATGACTATGCCCACCGCGGCCTGCACGAAAAAGATCTTTCCGTGCCGGAAAACTCCATGGCAGGCTTTAAGGCGGCTGTGGAAGCGGGCTACGGCATAGAGTTTGACCTGCAGCTGACAAAGGACAAGAAGGTCGTTGTGCACCACGACCGCAGCTTAAAGCGCGTCTGCGGCGCGGATGTTTCCATCGGCGACCTGACGTATAAGGAATTACAGCAGTACCGTTTGCAGAACACCGAGGAGCGCGTACCGCTTTTCAGCGACGTGCTGGCGCTTGTGGACGGCAGAACGCCGCTCATCATTGAACTGAAGCACTACGACGATGCCGATCTGCTGTGCCCGCTCGTGTGGGAGCTGCTGCGCAACTATAAAGGCCCGTACTGCGTAGAATCATTTGACCCGTACATTGTGCGGTGGTTCAGGAAGAACCACCCGTATGTGCTGCGCGGTCAGCTGATGGGTCACTTTGAAGGCAAGGACGAGGAGTGCAAGGGCTTTTTCCGCGCGCTGTTCTGGAGAAACTTGTGGACGAATGTCCTCACCCGCCCGCACTTTGAAGCGTATGACGTGCATTTCAGGAACAACATCAGCCACCGCATTGCCTGCGACAAAATGAAGATGCAGGAAGTGAATTGGACGCTGCGCACGGCAGAGGAGTACAAAGTATGCAAAAACGCCGGCGCCCTGTGCATTTTTGAGTTCATCCGCCCGGAGATTACAGACGAAGACGAATAATAACCCCGTTTTTCCTGTTGATTTTTTCCGCGCGATGCGCTACAATAGCCGTGTATGAGTTGTACATACAAATCGTTTGCGCCGTTTTTTCGGCACAAAACACATACACACCCGTTTATTTACAGGAGGAATCACTTTATGAACAACATTCCCCAGGTCAAGGTTGGCATTGTTGCCGTCAGCCGTGACTGCTTCCCGGAATCCCTTTCTGTCAACCGCAGAAAGGCACTGATCGACGCTTACACAAAGAAGTTCGGTGCTACCGAAATTTATGAGTGCCCCGTATGTATCGTGGAGAGCGAAATCCACATGGTACAGGCGCTTGAAGACGTAAAGAACGCAGGCTGCAACGCGCTTGTCGTTTACCTTGGCAACTTCGGTCCGGAAATTTCCGAGACGCTGCTTGCAAAGCACTTTGACGGCCCCGTTATGTTCTGTGCGGCCGCGGAAGAATCCGCAGAAGACCTCATGGACGGCCGCGGCGACGCATATTGCGGCATGCTGAACGCCAGCTACAACCTGAAGCTGCGCAATGTAAAGGTTTACATTCCGGAATACCCGGTCGGCACCGCTGACGAGTGCGCGGACATGATTCACGAGTTCATGCCGATTGCAAGAACGATCATCGGCCTGAAGAGCCTCAAGATCATCAGCTTCGGCCCGCGCCCGCTGAACTTCCTCGCCTGCAACGCGCCCATTAAACCGCTTTACGACCTCGGTGTTGAGATTGAAGAAAACTCCGAGCTCGACCTCTTTGAGGCGTTCAATAAGCACGAGGGCGACCCGCGTATCCCGAAGGTCGTCGAAGACATGGAAAAAGAGCTCGGCAAGGGCAACATGAAGCCCGAGATTCTGCCGAAGCTCGCACAGTATGAGATCACCCTGCTCGACTGGGTAGAGGATCACCGCGGCTACCGCGAGTATGTCGCCATTGCAGGCAAGTGCTGGCCGGCATTCCAGACGCAGTTCGGCTTTGTTCCGTGCTATGTCAACAGCCGCCTCACCGGCATGGGCATCCCGGTTTCCTGCGAAGTGGACATCTACGGCGCGCTTTCCGAGTTCATCGGCACCTGCGTCAGCCTCGATGCCGTCACGCTGCTCGACATCAACAACACCGTCCCGGCAGACCTCTACAACAGCGACATCAAGGGCAAGACCACGTACACGCAGAAGGATACCTTCATGGGCTTCCACTGCGGCAACACCTGCTCCAAGAAGCTGGCGTTCTGCTCCATGAAGTACCAGAAGATTATGGCGCGCTCCCTGCCGATTGAGGTTACGCAGGGCACGCTCGAAGGCGACATTGCCCCGGGCGACATCACGTTCTTCCGTCTCCAGAGCACGGCCGACACCCAGCTACGCGCATACGTTGCAGAGGGCGAAGTGCTGAACGTACCGTCCCACTCCTTCGGTTCCATCGGCGTATTCGCTATCCCGGAAATGGGCCGCTTCTACCGCCATGTACTCATCGAGAAGAACTTCCCGCACCACGGCGCAGTGGCGTTCGGTCACTACGGCAAGGCGCTGTTTGAGGTCTTCAAGTACCTCGGCGTCGAGAACATCGGCTACAACCAGCCGAAGTCCCTGCCCTATCCGTCCGAGAACCCGTTTAATAAGTAATTTCAGATAAAGCAAAACCAGCCTGCGCGGTGTTCAAACGAACCGCGCAGGCTGGTTTTTTATTAAATGTATTAAATGGCGCGGAATTTCTGCCATTTTTTGCTCTTGAAGCGCCACACGAACGCCACGGAGCGCGCAAGCCAGTCCATGCCCATGGCAATCCAAACACCGACAACACCCATGTTGAGCAGGATACCAAACAAAACTGCCGAGCCGATGCGGAACATCGCCATGGAGCCGATGCCGATATACATGGTGAACTTGGCATCGCCCGCCGCACGCAGACCGTTTGGCAGGTTGAAAGACGTCGGATGCAGCACCGTTGCAAAGATATTATGCAGCATCACGAGGATATACGCGTAGTGATACGTCTCCTCGGAGACTGCAAAACAGCTTAAAATCATCGGCAGGCACAGCCACACGAGAACCGTCAGAACAGCCGTTGCAATCCACGATACTTTCATCATCTTTTTCAGGTAATGTTCCGCTTCGTCGTAGCGGTTTGCACCCACGCACTGCCCCACGACCGTCACGACCGCAAGGTTCATGGCGCTGACGACGATAATGGCGATGAGGTCCACGCTGCCCGCCACGCCGTTTGCGGCAATCTGCGCCGTGCCGAACATGGCAACGATGCTTGTCACCAGCACACGCCCCAGCGCAAAGAGACCGTTTTCAATCGCATTTGGAATTGCGATTTTCAAAATGCGGCGCAGCATCTCAAAGTTGCGGCAGAAAACGTTTTTCGCCTTGAGGTAGACCTCGTGCTTTGCGTTGAACGCAAGCGCCGTCATGACGATGCCCGCCACCGCGCGGGACAAAAGCGTCGGCACCGCAACGCCTGCAGCGCCCGCTTTCAGCACGAAAATACCGATTGCGTTGCCGGCAATGTTGATGACGTTCATGAGGAGCGAAACGTACATGGTCATGTTCGTTTTTTTCATGGAGCGAAAAAGTGCCGCCGAAGAATTGTAAATACCGAGGAACGGGAACGAAAACGCCGTGATGAACATATAGGTTTCCGCCGCCTGCAAGACGCTTTCTTCTGCCGAACCGTACAAAAGGTGCAGAATTTGACTGTTCAAAGCCGCGCAGATGACGCACACCACGCCGGAAGCGAGCAAAGTACCGACCATCAGCTGCCCCGCCGCGCGGTTCGCATTTTCCTGCTCCTTGTTGCCGAGGTACTGCGAAACGATGACCGCGCCGCCCGTTGCAAGTGCCGTTAAGATTGTGATGACCATGTAAGCGAACATATCCACAAGGGAAACGCCGGAAATGGCGGATTCGCCCGCATAAGACACCATGACGGTATCGGCCGTACCCACAAGCACTGCCAGAATCTGTTCGATGACAAGCGGCACGATGAGCTTTCTTAAATCTTTATCAGAAAACATAAAACCCCTCCGTGTACTGAATTTGGATAATTCCAGTATAACGAAAAGGTCTATAAATGTCTAATACTTAATTTGCAGAGTCAGAAATACAAAAAACGAATAAAAGAGACTTATTCCGACGCTGCGCTCCCGCTGATTTGTTCTTTCACAAACTGCGAATAGTAGATTTTGCCGCCGAGGGTGCCGGTTTTCAGATTTATGATTTCCAGCGTCTGGCCGCTCGTCGTCGCCGTCACCACGTATAAATAGCCCTTGTAGAGCAAAAGGCCCTGCGTGGTGTCGCTGAAATAAAAATTCGGGATACTTTCCGGCAGCGTGTATGTGTAGTTTTCACCGCTTTCGGTAGGCTCTGCGTTTTCAAGCGCCGAGGTGTTCATCGTCAGCACATTTTCATTTACGTTGTACGTGCCGATGACTTCGGTCTGCGCTTTGCCGTCGGTGATTTCAAGAGACATCACCGTGCAGCCCTCTGCGGGGCGCTCCGGGAACTCCAGCATGGCGTTTTCGCCGCGCTGCACCGTGAGGGTAACAACGCAGACAATGAGAATAACCGCGATCAAAATTGCGCCGAATGCTTTTTTCATACACAAATCCTCTGTATTTTTAGATTTTAGCCGAACGCCAACGTGCCGTTAATGTCGTATAATACGGCGCAAAGGTCGATGGCCCTTGTGCGGTAATAGACCATGATGCTCTCTGCCACGGTGATGGCCGCAAGGGGGTCATTCTCCGATACGGAATCGCGGATGTCCTGCAAAGCGGTGCTTTGCTCGTTCACCCAGTGGGACTGCTCCTCTTTGACGGTTTCGACCGTTTTATCGTCGCCATACTCCAAAATCTGCGTGTAGACGGAATCAATCTGCTCTTTCCAGCTGTCGGAAGCCGTGTTGCACGCAGTAATCATGCCCGCAACAGAGCCCGCCGTTTCCATATCGTCCGCATACTGCGTATCGATGGGGTTGTTTTCAAACGCGGCGCGGAATTCCTCGCTGCCCGTTTCCGGTACCGGCAAGGTGCTTGTGTGGCGATTTTCGCCCGTTTCGGAGGACGTGTTGCCTTCGGGCGCAGGGGTGGGTTCTTCTTCGGGGGCCGCTGTTGCCTCCGGCGCAGGAGTGATCTCCGGCGCAGGGGTCGCTTCTGCCGTAGCGGAAGACGTATTTTTATTGCCGCCCGAGCAGGCGGTCGTGGTGAGCAGCATCGCGGCGCAGCAAACGGCGCACAGCAAACGAATGCAGGTTTTCATATTCATGTTCCTTTCAAAAATGGGATATAGCACGCGGCACCGCCGCGAGAAATTTTTGGTTCTGATAAAATGTACCACATTCGCGGGATTTATGCAAGAGAATCCCGCCCGCGCCTTGCGAAATTAAGAAAATGTTTATATAATAGTAGGGTAATCTTCCCGAGAAAATCAAGCAGTTTTTATCATAAAGAGAAAGGAACGACAGTTTATGAAGCTCTTTGAAAAAACACTGACAAGCGAAACAAAGTTTGAGGGCCGCATCATCAAGGTGCTGCGTGACACCGTGGAGCTGGAAAACGGCAAAACGAGTGCAAGAGAGGTTGTGTGCCACAACGGCGGCGTGTGCGTGGCGGCGCTGACCGAACAAAACGAAGTGCTGCTTGTGCGCCAATTCCGTTATCCGTACAAGGAAGTGCTGCTGGAGCTGCCCGCCGGCAAACTGGAAAAGGGCGAAGACCCGTTTGAGGCCGTAAAGCGCGAGCAGATGGAGGAAACCGGCACCACGGGCGAAAACTACATTTCGCTCGGCAATCTGTACCCCTCTCCCGGCTACTGCGGCGAGATCATCCGCATCTGGGCGTGCCGTGTGGCCCAAAAAGGCGAAATGCACTTAGACGAGGATGAGTTCCTTGAAGTGGAGCGCATTCCGCTCGACGAAGCCGTTGAGATGGTGTTAAACAATGAGATCCCCGATTCCAAAACGCAGGTGGGTATTTTGAAGACCGCCGCGCTCATAAAGGCCGGCAAGCTTTAAGAGGCGCACATGAAAAGAACATTCATCACGCGACTGCCGAACAAGGCCGGTGCGTTTTTGAAGGCTACGCGCATTGTGGCGCAGTCCGGCGCGAACATCACGCGCGTCAGCTACAATAAAGCCGTTGACCTGCACGTGCTGTTTTTGGAAGTCAGCGGCTCACAGGCGCAGCTTGATACCATCGCCGTGCGTTTAAACGACGTAGGCTACATTTTAAACGAGGATAACCCCGGCAAAACGATTTTGCTGGAATTCCACCTGCCGAACGTACCGAGCGCCGTGCTGCCCGTTTTGGAGCTCATCGACAGCTTTAATTTTAACATCACGTACATGAGCGGGCAGGAAAACGACACCGACCATCAGGATTTAAAGGTCGGCATCTACATTCAGGATCCCGCACAGACGAAGGCATTTTTAGACCGCGCCGCAAAGCTGTGCGAAATGCGCGTTTTAAACTACGACAAAAGCCAAAAGGTGCTTGATAACACGGTGTTTTACCTTTCGTTTGCGCACCAGCTGGCTTCTACCCTGCACCTGCCGCAGGAAGATATGGACGCGCTCATTGCAGACTCCAACCTTTTGATGCAGCACCTTGACGAAAAAGGCGAAGCGCCGCACAAGACGTTTTCGTACATCGGCAAAATCGCCGAGATGTTGCACAGCTTTAAGGGCGAAAACTTCCGCGCGCGCATTTCGCAGCGCAGTCTGTTCGGCGGGTTTACAATGCACATCATCGAGCCGCCGTGCGGGGGCAACACGTATATTCTGGAGAAAAACCGCAAGCTGCTGTTCATCGACTGCGGCTTCCCGTGCTACAAGGACGAGATGCTGAAGATTTTCCGCAGCCTGTTCCCGAACTTTGACAATATGGAGCGCACGCTTATCGTCACGCATGCGGACATCGACCATTGCGGCCTGCACGACCTGTTCGACACATTCTATGTGAACGAGGAAACGCGGCTGAATTTCGCCTTGCAGAACAACGGTCTGCCCGATCTGCGCGAGCAGAACCGCATTTGTGCGCCGTATAACCGCATCTGCAAGCTGATGACGGGCTACACGCCACCCGATATGCACACGCTGCGCGTTATTGAGCACACAGAGCCTGCAAGCGACGCACCCATCTCCCCGCGCGGCACGCTGGAGTTTGAGGGTCTTACCCTGCGTGTTTTCGACGGCAACGGCGGGCACTTTAAGGGCGAGATCGTGCTTGTGGATGACGCGCACCGCATTGTTTTCAGCGGCGACATCATGGTGAACATCAAGGGCTTTTCAAAAGAGCAGTATGATTTTAACCTGCTTGCACCGTATTTAATGACCACCGTGAACCTCGATTCCCGCCGCGCCGCCGCGGAGCGCAAATATTTGCAGAGCCTGTTCCCGACGGACGTGTACACCTACTGCTGCGGTCACGGCGCCATTATGGATCCGAACGCGTAATTGAAAAATTGCAAAAAGAGCGCCGGTCTTCTGACCAACGCTCTTTTTTATTGCCCGGAAAATTACTCTTCCGTGGTTTCTTCTGTTTCTTCTGCGGGTTCATCGTCACGGATGACGTCTTCCGCTTCCGTTACGGGCTCATCTTCGCCCTCTTCGGCGGTGCCGTCGTCTTCTACGGCGCTGATTTCTTCCTCGTCGTCATGCGGGGCGCGGGCCATAGTGATAACCTTGCTGCCCTCGTTGACCTTCATCACGCGAACACCCTTGCTGGGACGTGCACAGATGCGAATGGAACCGGCTTCGATACGGATAATCACACCGTCATCTGCGATGAGAATGATGTCGTCATTGAGATCAACGACCTTAATGGCCGCGACATTGCCGTATTTTTCAACGTGGTAGTTGAGGATACCCATGCCGCCGCGATGCTGCAGGCGGTAATCCTCGGGGTTCGAGAGGCGGCCGTAGCCGGTCTCGGAAACCGTAAGCACGAGACCGTTTTCGCGCAGGACGCTCATGCCGACCACAACGTCACCCTCTGCAAGACGGATGGCGCGCACGCCGCGGGCCTGACGGCCCATTTCGCGCACGTCGGCCTCGTGGAAACGAATGGCCTTGCCGAAGCGCGTTGCAACGAGCAGATCATCGCTGCCGCTCGTCAGGCGCACCCAGCTGAGCTCGTCATCCTCGGCGAGATCGAGTGCGATAAGACCGTTTTTGCGCACATTGCGGAACGCAGAGAGCGCAACGCGCTTGATGACGGCGTTCTTTGTGACCATGGTGAGGAAGTGGTCTTCCTCCTCGGACTTTGTGACGCGCAGCATAGAGGTGATGCGCTCCTCGGGCTCAAGCGGCAGCAGATTTGTGATGTTCATGCCGCGGCTTGTGCGGGAGCCCTCCGGAATCTCGTAGCACTTTAAGCGGTACACGCGCCCTCTGTCGGAGAAGAACAGTACGAAGTCATGCGAATTTGCAATGAACAGCTCGCTCGCAACGTCTTCTTCGCGGCGGCTCATGCCGGAGATGCCGCGTCCGCCGCGGCGCTGTGTGCGGTACGTGTCGAGCGTCTGGCGCTTTACGTAGCCGAAGTTCGTCAGTGTCAAGACGCAGTCTTCCTCCGGGATGAGGTCTTCCACGTCCATTTCGCCGGAAATGGCGGCGATCTCCGTGCGGCGCTCGTCGCTGAAGCGCTTCTTCATCTCCATGGCTTCATCCTTGATGATGCCGTAGCGGCGCGCTTCGCTTGCGATGATGTCGAGGAAATCCGCAATCTTCAGGCGCAGTGCGGCAAGCTCTTCCTCGAGCTTTGTTCTCTCAAGGCCGGTCAGCTGGCCAAGGCGCATCTGCACGATGGCCTGTGCCTGCACATCGTCAAGGCCGAAGCGCTCCATGAGGGCGACTTTGCCTTCCGGGATAGACTTGGAATTTCTCAAGATGGCGATGACTTCATCGATGAAGTCGAGCGCGATCATGAGGCCTTCCAGAATGTGGGCGCGCTCCTGCGCCTTTTTAAGGTCGAACTGCGTGCGGCGCAGCACAACTTCACTCTGGAACTTGATGTATTCCTGCAGAATATCGCGCAGGGTGAGCAGCTTCGGCTGACCGTCTACAATGGCCAGCATAATGACGCCGAACGTGATCTGCATCTGCGTAAGCGAATACAGGTGGTTCAAAACGAGCTGCGGGGAAGCTTCGCGCTTGATGTCGATGGCAATGTGCATACCGTTGCGGTCGGAATGATCGTCGATATTGGAGATGCCGTCGATGCGCTTATCCTTGACAAGCTCTGCGATGTTTTCGATGAGTCTTGCTTTGTTGACCTGATACGGCAGCTCGGTGACGACGATCTGGTAGCGGCCGTTCGGCTTTTCCACGATCTCTGCGCGGGCACGCACGTAAATTCTGCCGCGGCCGGTGCCGTATGCGGCGCGGATACCGCTGCGGCCCATAATGATGCCGCCGGTCGGGAAATCCGGCCCTTTAATGTACTGCATGAGGCCGTCAAGGTCGATATCGGGGTTATCCACCATAGCGCACACGCCATCAAGCACTTCGCCCATGTTGTGCGGCGGAATGTTCGTCGCCATACCGACGGCGATACCGGTGGAACCGTTTACGAGGATATTCGGGAAATGAGAGGGCAGCACGTTCGGCTCTTTCAAACGGTCGTCGTAGTTCGGGGAGAAATCGACCGTGTCCTTCTCAATATCCTTCAGCATTTCCACAGAAAGCTTACTCATGCGGGCTTCCGTGTAACGGTATGCAGCAGGCGGATCGCCGTCTACGGAACCGAAGTTGCCGTGGCCGTCAATGAGCATATAGCGCATGGAAAAATCCTGCGCAAGACGCACCAGCGCGTCATAAACCGAAGCATCGCCGTGCGGATGGTAGCGGCCCAGTACGGAACCGACGGTATCCGCGCACTTTCTGTAAGCCTTTTCCGGCCACAGAGCGTTTTCATACATGGTGTAGAGAATACGGCGGTGGACCGGCTTTAAGCCGTCGCGCACGTCCGGCAGCGCACGCTGCACGATAACGGACATGGAGTAATCGAGGAACGACGTCTCCATGATCTCTCTGAGGTCCACCTGTATGAGGTTTTCCTTCTTTTCTTCCATATTATCCATTGCTTGCTGATCCTTTCGCGCTTAAATGTCCAGATTCTTTACGTACTTTGCGTTGCGCTCAATGAACTCGCGGCGCGGCTCTACCTTATCACCCATCAAAATGGTGAAGATTTCGTCCGCCTGTGCGGCATCGCTCGGCGTGACCTGCAGCATGACGCGGGTCTCCGGGTTCATGGTCGTCTCCCAAAGCTGCTCGGAGTCCATTTCACCAAGGCCTTTGTAGCGCTGAATATCGTAGCCGCTCTGCAGCTGCGTCATGATCTCGTCGCGCTCGTTATCGGAATACGCGTAATAGTGGCGCTTATTCTTCGTGATGCGGAACAGCGGCGGCTGTGCGATGTACACGTGTCCCTCTTCGACAAGCGGACGCATATAGCGGTAGAAGAACGTCAAAAGCAAAGTGCGGATGTGCGAACCATCGACATCGGCATCGGCCATGATGATGACGCGGCCGTAACGGAGTTTATTCAAATCGAACTCTTCGCCGATGCCCGTACCGAGTGCCGTAATGACCGGCATGAGCTTATCGTTGCCGTAAACGCGGTCTAAGCGTGCCTTCTCAACGTTCAGCATTTTACCCCACAGGGGGAGGATCGCCTGAAATTTGCGGTCTCTGCCGCCCTTTGCGGAGCCGCCTGCGGAATCGCCCTCGACGATGTAAATTTCGGTCTCTTCCGGGTTGCGGGACTGGCAGTCTGCGAGCTTGCCGGGCAGTGTTGCGTTTTCGAGCGCAGATTTGCGGCGCACAAGGTCTCTTGCCTTTCTCGCCGCTTCTCTTGCGCGGGAGGCCGCCATGGCTTTGTCGAAAATGGCGCGTGCCACGGCGGGGTTTTCTTCAAGGAACGTCATCAGCTTGTCGCTCATCAGATTGCTGACAAGGCCGCTGATTTCCGTATTGCCGAGTTTTCCCTTCGTCTGGCCCTCGAACTGCGCCTCCTTCACCTTTACGCTGATGACGCACGTAAGACCCTCGCGCACATCCTCGCCGGAAAGGTTTTTGTCGGCTTCCTTTAAGATATTGTACTTTCTTGCGTAATCGTTCATCACACGCGTTAAGGCGCGCTTGAAGCCGTCTTCGTGCGTACCGCCGTCCACCGTGTGAATGTTGTTTGCAAAGGACAAAATCAGCTCGTTAAAGCTGTCCGTATACTGCATGGCGATTTCGCAGGTGGAGTTGTTGTCCGGCGCGGTCGCGGAGAAATAAATGACATCCGGGTGGATGACCTCCACGGCTTTTTTGCGGTTCAAGTACTCCACAAAGCTTGCTACACCGCCCTCGTAGTGGAAACGGTCGCTTTTGATGTTCTCCGGGTCACGCTCATCGGTGAGGATGATGTTGACGCCGGCGTTCAAAAATGCCTGCTCGCGCAGACGCGTTTCGAGCGTGGCAAAATCATAAACGGTGGTTTCTTTGAATATCTCGGGGTCAGCCTTAAACGTAACCATGGTACCTGTCTGCTCCGGGTTTTCGATGGGGCCGAGATCCTGCAGGTCATATTCCGCGTTGCCGCGTGAGAAGCGCTGGCGGTACAGGTGACCGCCCTGGCGCACCTCGACCTCCAGCCACGAGGAAAGCGCATTGACGACGGAAGCGCCAACACCGTGCAGACCGCCGGAAACCTTATAGCTGCCGCCGCCGAATTTGCCGCCGGCATGCAAAATGGTATACACAACCGTCACGGCCGGCAGACCCGTCTGGTGCTGCACGCCGACCGGCACGCCGCGGCCGTTATCCCGCACGCAGATGATGTCGCCGGGCAGGATGCGCACATCGATGCGGTCGCAATAGCCTGCAAGCGCTTCGTCGATGGCGTTATCTACGATTTCGTAAACAAGGTGGTGCAGGCCGCGCGGACCGGTGGAGCCGATGTACATGCCCGGGCGCTTGCGGACGGCTTCCAGACCTTCAAGGACCTGTATTTGATCCGAATCGTAATTCGTATCCACATGCGTCATTTCGTTAATATCCATATTAACTCTCATTTTCCTTTCTTCGGCACGAAAACGCCGAATGTGTTTTTGTGCCTTTGAAATAAAAGACATTCATTCGTTATCTATTCAAAGAGAAACGCCGCCTGTTTCATTTGTACATTTCCGCAGGCGGTTATCTTTATATAATAGTATAGTACAAAACGGTAAAATTTACAAGGTCATTTTTGAAAAATGTCCGCTGAAAGCTTAGATTTTCTGCGGTTTTTTGTGCATAAACATACAAAAGCATGTATATTTGAAAATGCACACCGCTTTCCCCTCTTTTCTGCGGTTTTTCGGTCGGTAAGAACGCAAAAAGAGCCGCCCGTAAATTACAATTCGGCAGCTCTTTTCCGTGTGGATTTTCTGTTTTTCAGGGCTTTGCCCCGAGACTCTATAAGCTTTCTGAAGAAAGTTTAATCAAAGACCTTTACATTTTACTTGCCGTCAGAATTCAGACGCGTCGGTTCACTCTGCGCTCCGGCTCGTTATTTTCTCTGTATCTGCCCGTATTCATCTCCGTAAACGTATCGTCACGGCTCGGAGCACGTCTTTCCGGTTCCGCACTGCGCTGCGGAGCCGGTCGCGGGGCTTCGCGTTGTACTCTGCGGATGACAGGGCGCTTTAAATACACCGTGAAAAGGCTTAAAAAGAAGAAAATCGCAAACGGGATGAAAATTTGCAGGCAAGTGAACAGCTTGATGTCATCCAAAACGAATTTATGGAAGAAATAGATGCACACGCCGGCGCAGATGGCCAGCACGGCAAACACATACACGAGCGGAGAAAGATAGATATTGGAAATACCGCCGCAGCGCGGGCATTTATACTCACCCTCACGCTTCAATCTCCACGTGCGAACAAGGTTGACATGCTTTTTGCAATACGGACAGGTAGGAATGCCGAAATACTGCATAAATGAAGATCCTTTCTGTTACAGTCCCTTGGCGTGCGGTCTCAGCGCAATGCCGCCGATCTCCGCGCGGGAGCGTTTTAAAAGCGTGGCCGGGGCAATCTGCGTGATATACACGCGCTCACCGCCGATATAATCTCTGCAAACCACAATGGAACGCGGCAGGTCATAGCACACGTCTTCCACAAGGTTCTCTTTTTGGGCGCGCTTCAAAAAATCGCGCGTTGCGCCGGAGACCGTGGTGTTTTCCATATCGAAAATACCCACGACGTCTTCTTCGCGCACTACAACGCCCATACCAAGGTGAATATACATACCATGCTCCTTATCATACCACAGGTTTACTCACTTTCGCAAGTCGGCGTTTCGTTTTCCGCGTGCACTTCCCCTGCTTTTTCGTCCGTATCCTGCCGCACCGTGCCTTTTTCCACATAGAACCCGCGTCCCGTTTCCATCAGGCGCACAGTTTCCGGGTCGCAGCACGTGATGAACACCTGCCGCCCGTCAAGGTGATTCAAAAGATAATCGCGGCGGCTCATATCAAGCTCACTCATCACGTCGTCGAGCAAGATAACCGGGCGCTCGCCGGTTTTTCGGTACAGAATATCGGCTTCCGCAAGCTTTAACGCCAGCACGATGCTGCGCTGCTGCCCCTGCGAACCGAACGTTCTGGCGGAAAGCCCGTCTATGGTGAGCGTCAAATCATCTCTGTGCGGGCCGACGGACGTAAACCCCGCGCGGGCATCGGCATTTCTGGCGTTTTTCAGCGCTTCGGAAAACCGCTCGGCAATCTCCGTTTTTGTCTCCGCACCGCCAAACGGCGCGTAGAAAAGCGTGATTTCCTCCCTGTTTTTCGCGATACCCCGGTAAATTTCCGCCGCACGCGGCTCCAGATCTTTGCAGAACGCAGCGCGCTCCTGTACGACCTCCGTACCGAACAGAATAAGGCGCTCGTCCCAAACATCAAGCGTATCGATAAGCTCCGGGTGACGCGGAATATCCTTTAAAAGCGCATTGCGCTGCATAAGAGCTTTATTATAATGCGCCAAAACGCGCGTAAATGCCGGGCGGGACTGGCACAACGCACCGTCTAAAAACGCGCGGCGGCGCGAAGGGCCTTCTTTGACGAGTAAAAGATGCTCCGGCGAAAAAATGACGGCACAGAACTTGCCCACAAGCGCCGAGCCGGTCTTTTTCTCCACGCCGTTGATGACACTGGAGCGCCGACCGTCGCGCAGTTCGAGCCTTAACTCCTGCTCGCGTCCTTCTGTAAACAGCGTCATGGAAAGTGAGGCCGCAGGCGCATTTTTGCCGTCTTTTAAAACCGGCAACTCACTATCCTTTGTGCCGCGAAACGAATGTCCGCCCGTAAAAAGCCAGATGGCCTCAAGCAAATTCGTTTTGCCCTGGGCATTGCTGCCGTGAATGACATTGATGGTCTCGCCCGGAAAAATTTCGCCCGGGCACAAATTTCGGAAATTTTCAAAGCCGAGGCGCAGTACGTTCACCGGCTCATTCCTCCACTTTTACCGTATAGCGGCCGCCGTTATATTCGGCATAGTCGCCGCCACGCATTTTTTTGCCACGCATGGTGCAGACTTCGCCATTTACTTCGACTTCGCCGTTTTGAATGACGAATTTGGCCTGCCCGCCGGTATCCAACGCGCCGCCGAGCTTTAAAAGTGCATCCAGACGGATGAACTCCGTTGTGATCGCGATGATCTCATTTTTCATAATATATTCGATCCCTTGTAAAATAAAATAAAGATAAATTTAATGTGCAAATCTTTACGTTTGTTCGTACATTAAAGCTGTACGGGATTTATACTCTGGGTTTTGGTGTCAAAACCTCGCAAGCTGATGTTTCACAAAAGTTGCAGCACTTGTCCACAAGTGACAGACAACGCGTGAAACATTGATCACATTTCGCTGCGTAGCCGCACCGGCAGAACGAGGAACGAAAACGCGTCGCCCTCCTTCGGCAGAACGAGCATCGGGCTGATCGGGCCGCCGAGCTGCAGTCGAACTTCGTCGGTCTCCGCTGCGCGGAGTGCATCGAGCAAATATTTGTTATTGAAACCGATTTCAAGCTGGTCTCCGGAAATTTCCGCTGAAATCTGGTCGGTGGCACGGCCCATGGTGGTGGTGCAGAAAAGCTTGACGGTGTCTTCGCCAATCACGCAGCGCACCGGGCTTTTCAGGCGGTCGGTGATGAGAAGCGAAACGCGCTCGACACTTTCGATCATCGTACGAGTGGAAACCGTAACTTCGGTTTTTTTATCCTTCGGCAGTGCCGATTTATAATCGAGGAATTCGCCCTCGAGCAAAGCAGAAATAACCGTATAATTATCGATGCGGAACAAAATGTGGCGGCGGCTCGGACAAATCTCCACTTCGCCCTCGCTGTCCTTTAAGAGCTTGAGTACTTCGGAAAGTGTCTTTCCAGGAACGACAAATTCGGTGTTGTTCGCGTAGTTAATCGCCTCGCGGCGCAGGGCCAACCGGTAGCCGTCAACCGACACAACATCTAAATTTCCGTTTTCAATTTTGAACAAACTGCCCTGATGGATCGGCTTTGCGGTGCTGTCCGCGACGGCAAAAAGCGTCTGGCGAATCATACTTTTTAAGAGTTCCTGCGGCATTTTGATTGTATCGGCGTCGGTGATTTTCGGCAGCTCCGGGAATTCTGCCGAATCCATACCGATGATGGTGAAGCAGCTCACGCCGGAGGTGATGGTGGCGGTGTTGCGGTCGTCCACGTCAATGGTGATGTCCTCGTCCGGCGAACGGCGGACGATCTCGGCGAACAGCTTTGCGGTGAGGATGATCGCGCCCGGCGCGGAAATGATGGCGGGTAGCTCGGTTTGCATGCCGATTTCAAGATCGTAAGCGGTTAAAATGAGGCGGTTTTCTTCGCTGCGGATGAGGATGCCTTCGAGCGCCGGAATAGAAGTTTTGGAGGAAACCGCTCTTTGCAGATTGGTTACGGCTTCGTTCAACAATCTTTTTTCTACGGTGAATTTCATGTGGATAAGTTCTTCCTTTCTGCGCGGTTTTGTGGTTTTGGCCTTTTGTTTAGCATTTTGGACCGCGGAAGTTTTACCGCGCATTTTGGTTTTTTACATTTCTATGTGTTTTTGGGTGTGGAGATGTGGAAGGAGTAAGCTTGCGGTCCTTTTTTATATTTATTTTAAGTATAAGTTATAGCAGTAGTCGTAGAGGGTGTGAAAAAGTTGGAAACTTCAAAAAGTGGCTTTGGACAGGTGAAAATCGCGCGAAAGTTTTGCGAAAATGGATGTGGAGGGATTGTGGAGAGTGTGGAAAATTTGATTTCGTCCACAGAGCAGTTGAAAACTCTGTGTGAAATGTTGAAAACTCGTTGATTTTATTTTGACTTTCGTGTGTAAGGACACTGGAGATCATACCCTATATCTTGTGGTTGTGCTTCAAAGATAGCCACAAGAAAGTCTACGACAATTATACAGAACGTTATAGGAAATGCTCTGTATTTGATATTTTTAAAAGTACAGCGAATTTGCCTGTATTCCAGTATATAGGAAAGAATAAGGGAAATGGAGCACTTTAGGGGTGAAAGAAGATCAGCGGTCGCGAATATTTTTGATGATGTCGCTGACGGTGGCCTTCGTCACGGGATCGCGCGCAGATTTTTCTTCGATTTGCTGGATGGCGTAAACGACGGTGGAGTGGTCTCTGCCGCCGAATTCCTTGCCGATCTCGACCATAGGCATCTGTGTAATCTCGCGCACGACATACATGGAGATCTGGCGCGCAAAGGAAACATTTGCGTTGCGCTTGGAGGACTTGATATCTTCCGGGGAAACGCCGTAGGTGCGGCCGACTTCTTCAATGATTTTGCTGACGGTGACAGGCGCAGGCTGCTCGTTGTTTACGATGTCGCTGATGGCGCGCTGTGCCGTGCTGATAGTGGGGGTGGCGCCTTCCACAAGATGGATGGCGTTGAGCTTTTTGACCGTGCCTTCCAGCTGGCGGATGTTGCTCTTGAGCTTCTGTGCGATAAATTCACAGACGTTGTCCGGCACACTGAGACCGACAAGCTCGGCTTTGCGCTTGATGATTGCCATGCGGGTCTCAAAGTCCGGCGGCTGCACATCGGCGGTAAGGCCCCATTCAAAGCGGGTCTTCAGACGATCTTCCAAGGTAGCGATGTCGCGCGGGGGACGGTCGCTTGTTAAAACGATCTGCTTTTTGGATTCGTATAATGTATTGAATGTGTGGAAGAACTCTTCCTGCGTGGATTCCTTGCCGGCGATGAACTGAATATCGTCGATGAGGAGTGCGTCGGCCTTGCGGTACTTTTCGCGGAAACTCACGGTGGTACCGGCGCGGATGGCCTCGATCAGCTCGTTTGCAAACTGGTCGCCCTTGACGTAAATGATATCCTTATCCGGGAAATTCTTTTTGAGCTCGTGACCGATGGCGTTGAGCAGGTGCGTTTTGCCGAGGCCGGAGTTGCCGTAGATAAAGAGGGGATTGTAGTTTTTGGCCGGCTCTTTTGCAACATAGCGGCAGGCTGCGCAGGCAAATTTATTGGAGCTGCCCTCGATGAACGTTTCAAACGTGTACTCGTATTCGTCATCGTCCGGCACGCGCTCTTTTTCTTTTTTCTCCATCGGGGTGATGAGCTTATAGGTGAAAGCTTCGCCGAAAACGCTCTGTACGGCGTCGTTCAAGCACTTGTGAAAGCCGCGCTCGATGGTGGATTTGTTAAATTCGTTCGGCGCTTGAATGATTGCAACGCCTGCTCCGAAATCGAGCGAGATGGGGACGAGCTTGCTGAACCAGGTTTCATAGCTCACGTCGGTGACCTGCTTTTTGCAGTAGTCGCAAATGAGGTCCCATGCTTCTAAGAATGATTCCATTTCCTTATTCCCTTTCTTTTAGGTTTTGGTATCGGTATGCGCCCATAGCCGCGCCGCGGCGGTCATGATGACCGAAGAAGCGGCATTGAAAGTGCATTTTGACGCTAAAATACTAATATATAGTGTAGCACAAAACCGCAAAGTTGTCCACAGAAAACCTGTGGAATGTTGAAAAATCTGACGGACTTCACAGGCAAAAAGCGGGAAAGAAACGTGTTTTCGGCAATTTATACGCAGAAAGGGTGGAAAAAGGGAGCGCGAAGGCGGATTTTTAACGCAGGAATGGGAAATTTTGCCCCGAGCCTCCACAATCTTTCTTGAAAAAAGATCGATTAAAGGCTTTTAGCATCACTCACTTTGATTTGTGTTTTTTCAGGCTGAAAAAAACATGTAGGCCTTCTATTTTCGTCTGCTTTTGCCTTTGCGGCGCTTCATTCCAAGTTTTTTTCCGTAAAAACCCGAAAAAAGGTTGACAGCTTCTACGGTTTTAAGGTATAATGCTTATCTGTAACGGACTGTTATTTGCAGACCGCATTTTGATAAGTAACCTCGTGAAAGGAGGGTTTTTGATATGCTGAGAACCTATCAGCCGAAGAAGCTCCACAGAAAGAAGGAGCACGGCTTCAGAAAGAGAATGTCTACACGCAACGGACGTAAAGTTCTGGCGCGTCGCAGAGCAAAGGGCAGAGCACGTTTAACCTACTAATGTATGCTTTGAGGGTCACCGCTGCGTGACCTTTCTTTGTTTTGCCTGATTTTTTCGGCGGCAAGGCTCTGCTATACTCAGCTTTGGCCTTACCGAACGGCTTTGGAGGCTTACCCATGGACATCCTTGTGCCGCTGACCGAAAACCACGAGTATAAGCGCGTTTACGCCCGCGGAAAAAGCGCGGTGCGCCCGGCGCTTGTGCTGTATTGCCTGCGCAATAAAAAGGTGAAGCAGGCGCGCGTGGGCATTACGGCCAGCAAAAAGATCGGCAACGCGGTTAAGCGGAACCGTGCGCGGCGCCTTCTGCGTGAAAGCATCCGTGCGCTGTACCCGCAGCTGAAGCCGGGGTATGACCTTGTCCTCGTCAGCCGCGGCAGAACGCCGTTCGCAAACTATCAAATCGTATCTTCGCAGTTAAAAAGCGCGCTTGAGGAACTCGGCGTGCTTGTTGCCCTACCCAAAGATAGAAATAACTCCGCAAAAACGGCGGAAAATGACTCCGGAAAGACTTCGGAGTCGGGCGAAGAAACCGCAAGTGTAACGAAAGAAGAATTTTCATAACGACAGAGCAGAAAAGCAGTATGAGAAAACAGAAAGAGCCTGTGTCCGCTGCGATACAATATAAGGGCGGACGCTTTTCGGCGAAAAAGGGTGTGCGGTATTGGCCGCGCCGCGCCGTCATCGGGCTCATCCATCTGTATCGGAAGCTGAGACCGCGCACGACGCGCGGCTGCTGCAAGTATATCCCCACCTGCTCGCAGTACGGGGAAGAAGCCGTGGAGCGATACGGCGCCTTACTCGGCGGCGTGCTTGCGCTTTGGCGCGTTCTGCGGTGCAATCCGTTTTCCCGCGGTGGCTATGACCCCGTGCCGGAAAAGCGGAAAAAAGAATAAGTTTTGATCCGGGAAGGATTTGGTCAACTACTATGATGTCTATTTTTAATTTCTTCGGCAGCGTACTCGGTTATCTGCTGTGGTTCCTGTACACCGTTTTCAAAAACTACGGTATCGCGATCATCCTGTTCACGATCATCGTAAAGGCGCTGATGTTCCCGTTCTCGATTAAATCGCAGAAGAGCATGGCGGCGCAGTCCAGATTGGCAAGCAAGCAGCAGGAGCTGCAGAAGAAGTACGCCAAGGACCAGATGAAGTATAACGAAGAGCTGCAGAAGCTCTACGAAAAAGAGGGTGTGAATCCCGGCGGCGGCTGTCTGACGACGCTGCTTCCGTTCCCGATCATGCTCGGCATTTATTACTCCGTTATTTATCCGCTCTCGAACACCCTGCATATTGCAAAGGACACTATTTCGCAGGCTACGGAATTCGTTTCTAAGATTCCGGGCATTGCGAGCACGAACCAGTATGTAGAGCTTGAGATCGTTAAGAATTTCGACGCACTGAAGGACCACCTGACGATGTTCTCCGCGGACGATGTGCAGAAGATTGAGTTTTTCGGCAAGGGCTTCAAATGCTTCGGTCTTGACCTGCTCGCGTCCCCGAACACGAGCTCGTTCGCTTCTATGCTGTGGATCATCCCGGTGCTGGCACTTGTGACCTACTGGGGCCAGTCCTTTGTCATGCAGAAGCTGCAGCCCACACAGCAGCAGGGCGCAGGTCAGGGCTGCATGAAGGTCATGATGTACGGCATGCCGCTTCTGTCTGCATACTGGGCATACATCATGCCGGCAGCTGTCGGTTTCTATTGGATTATTTCCGCGCTGGTCGGTTTTGCACAGACGCTCATCACGCACAAGTATTTTTCGCCGGAGCAGGTCTCCGCAAAGTCGGAAGCGAGCCGCTATGTGACGCTTTTACAGGCAGATCGGAAGGTGAAGCCGCTGCCCGCAAATCTGCAAAAGCAGATTGCCGATAAGATTGAGGCGAAGAACCAGGCGCAGGCAGAGCGCCAGGCCGCGCAGAAGGAAAAGAAAGCGGCCGGTAAAAAAGGCGGAAATGCGCAGAAAAACAAAGGCAATTCTACCGATTATCTCGGAAGCAAGAAATAAATAAAGGCTGTTATCCCCACCTCCTTTCACTCCGAAACGGGATAAAGATAGAGTATTGAAAAGAAGAAAGGAAGAAGAAAGCCATGGTAAAAGAAGCAATCGCAACAGGCGCAACCACAGAAGAAGCGTATGAAAAAGCATGCGCAATGCTGGGCGTAGATCCCGCAGACGCAGAGTTTGAAGTTCTCGAAACGGAAGAGAAAAAGCGCTTCGGCCTTTTCGGCGGCAGACCGGCAAAGGTGCGCGCGTTCATCCGTTCCACACCGGCAGACGCCGCAGCAGAGTATCTGCGCAACGTTCTTTCCGGCATGGGCCTCGGCGACGTAAATATTGAGATCCGCGAAGAAGAGGCAGGCGCAGAGCTTGTGCTCACCGGCGAAAATATCGGCTTCATCATCGGCCACCGCGGCGAAACGCTGGATTCCCTCCAGTATCTTGCGTCTCTCGTTGCAAACCATGTGGACGAGTCTTATTATCGCATTACGCTGGACGTGGGCAATTACCGCGAAAAGCGCAAGGAAACGCTTGAAAACCTCGGCAGAAAGATGGCTGCCCGCGCCGTAAAGACCGGTCGCAATGCCTCCTTGGAGCCGATGAATCCGTATGAGCGCCGCATCATCCACACCGCCGTGCAGGAGGTTGAGGGTGCGAAATCTTGGAGCGAGGGTGAAGACCTTGCCCGTCACGTTGTGATCGGCCCTGAGGGCGGCGAGCGCTACGTAAGACGCGATAACCGTCGCGGCGGCAATAACCGCGGCAGAAACGGCGGCTACAACCGCGATAATCGCGGAGGCCGCGCTCCGCGCAGAGATAACCGCGACAGCCGTCCGATGCAGAACCGCACCGCTCCCGCAGCACCGCGCGTTCTGGACGACGTTTCTACGCCTTACGGTAAGATCTCCAAAAACTAAAACTTTAAAACAGAGAACCTCCGTATACTTTGCGTATGCGGAGGTTTTTACGCTTTCTCTGTGATTTTCCTGCGTTTTCCGACATTCTGCGTGACAATCTTTTCGCCGCGTGATATAATACAAAATGAGAAAGTGTTGCATGTGCAGCGAGCGAGAAGAAGGGATAAACTATGAAGACCATTGCAGCAATCTCTACGGCGGCGGCGCCGGGCGGCATCGGAGTCATTCGCATTTCGGGCGATGAGGCCCGCGCGGTCGGCGACCGTGTTTTTAAGTCGTTTTCCGGCGCGAAGCTCTGTGATATGGCGGGTTACACGTGCCGCTTCGGACACGTGTATGCGCCGGACGGCGAGCGCCTCGATGAGTGCGTTGCGACCGTTTTTGCCGCACCGCACAGCTTTACGGGTGAAGACGTGGTGGAGCTTTCCTGCCACGGAGGATTGTTCGTTTTAAAAGCGGTTTTGCAGGCGGTTTTTGCTGCCGGTGCGGTCTCTGCGGCGCCGGGCGAATTTACGCGCCGCGCGTTTTTAAACGGCAAAATGGACCTTGCGCAGGCGGAAGCCGTCATGCAGATCATCTCCGCGCAGGGGCGCGAAGCGATGAAAGCGGCGCAGGCGGGACACGACGGCGCACTTTCCCGCCGCATTGAAAAGCTGCGTTCGGATCTGACGGACATTGGTGCGCACCTTGCCGCGTGGGCGGATTACCCGGACGACGACATTCCACAGGTGGATGAGACGATGCTGAAAACGCGCCTTGCCGCCGGAAAAACGGCGCTGAAAGACTTGCTCGCCGGCTTTGACGGCGGGCGCATTCTGCGTGAAGGCGTGGTGACGGTCATTGCAGGCCGCCCGAACGCCGGCAAATCCACGCTGATGAACCTGCTTGCGGGCTGCGAGCGCTCCATTGTGACCGATCTTGCGGGCACGACGCGTGACGTGGTGGAGGAGACTGTGCTGCTCGGTGAAATTCCGCTGCGTCTTGCCGATACCGCCGGTATCCGCGATACGGAAGACCGCGTGGAGCAGATCGGCGTGCGCATGGCTTTAGATCGCGTCAAAACGGCACAGTTTGTGCTGGCGGTGTTTGATGCGAGTGAAGAGCTGAACGACGACGACCGCGCGTTGATGGACGCCATAGGCGATACACCGGCCGTGGCGGTCATCAATAAATCCGACCTCGCGCCGAAGATCGACCGTGCGGAGATCGATAAGCATTTCAAAGAGGTCGTGACGGTCTCGGCAATTTCCGGCGAGGGACTGCCTGCGCTGCAAAACGCTGCAGCGCACGCACTGAAAACCGCTGAGCTGAACCCGAACGACGGCATTCTCTATACGGAGCGCCAACGCGCGGACGTACAAGAGGCGCTCACGGCGTTGGAGGAAGCGGAAAACGCTTTGCTTATGGGCATGACGTGGGACGCGGTGACGGTCTCGCTGGAGGGTGCCATTGCAGCTTTAAATGAACTGACCGGAGAGCGTGTTTCGGATGCGGTGGTCGATCAGGTATTTGAAAAGTTCTGCGTGGGAAAATAAAATATCAAAATTGTTATATTTTATCTTTGGAATAAGCTGTATTTCAGAATAAATCGGAAAAGAAGTTAAATTATGAGCTATGATGCAGGAAAATACGATGTTGCCGTGATCGGCGCGGGACACGCGGGAATTGAGGCGGCTTTGGCCTCGGCGCGTCTCGGCTGCCGCACGGTGATCTTCACAATAAACATGGACGCTGTGGGCAACTGCCCGTGCAACCCGAGCATCGGCGGCACAGCAAAGGGCCACCTTGTGCGCGAAGTGGACGCGCTCGGCGGCGAAATGGGCAAAACGGCGGACGAATGCACGCTGCAAAGCCGCATGCTGAACCTTGGTAAAGGCCCTGCGGTGCACTCGCTGCGCGCGCAGATCGACCGCAACAAGTACGCGCGCGTGATGAAGCATAAGCTTGAGCAGTGCGAAAACCTCGTGATGCGCCAGGCGGAGGTCATCGACATTGAGCGAGACGGCGAAAACTGGCTGCTGACGACACGCCTCGGCGCGGTTTACACGTGCCGCGCGGTTGTACTGGCGACCGGCACATTTCTCGGCGGGCGCATCTTTGTGGGTGAGGTTTCGTATGCGGGCGGCCCGGATGGCATGTTCCCGGCGACGGAACTTGCGGGTTCTTTAAAAGAGCTTGGCATTTCGTTGCGCCGCTTTAAAACCGGCACCCCGGCGCGTGTGCTGCGCTCATCCATCGATTTTACCGACCTCGAGGTTCAAAAGGGCGATGAACCTGTCACGCCGTTCTCATTTGATGCGGAAATGCCGCCGAAAAACTCGGCTGTGTGCTACGTGAGCTGGACAAACGACCGCACGAAGCAGGTTATTCTCGATAATATCCACCGTTCGCCGCTGTATACGGGCATGATCGAAGGCGTTGGCCCGCGCTACTGCCCGAGCATTGAAGATAAGATCATGCGCTTTTCCGAAAAGCCGCGCCATCAGCTTTTTATTGAACCGTGCGGCGCGGAAACCGAGGAGATGTACTTGCAGGGTATGAGCTCTTCACTGCCGGAAGAAGTGCAGATTGCGTTTTACCGCACGATCAAGGGGCTTGAGCACGTAGAAATCATGCGAAACGCGTATGCGATCGAATATGATTGCTGCGACCCGCTGCAGCTGAACGCCACGCTGGAGTTTCGCGATTATCCGGGACTTTACGGCGCGGGGCAGTTCAACGGCAGTTCCGGCTATGAAGAAGCCGCCGCGCAGGGTTTTGTGGCAGGTGCAAATGCTGCGCTGAAAGTCTTAAATCGTGACCCGCTTATTTTGGATCGCGCGGGCTCGTACATCGGCACGCTCATCGACGACCTCATCACGAAAGGCGTCACCGACCCGTACCGCATGATGACCTCGCGCTCTGAATACCGTCTTGTGCTGCGGCAGGATAACGCCGATGAGCGACTGACGCCAATCGGCCGCGAGCTGGGGCTCATCGATGACCGCCGTTGGGCGAAGTTTGAAAAGAAGCAGGCGCAGAAAGAAGCGGAGATGAAGCGTGCGGAGAAAACGGTGTTTTCGCCGACGGACGCGCTGAACGAAGTGCTGGTTTCATGTGAAACATCGCCGGTCACGACGGGTGTGCGCCTTTCTGAGCTGCTGCGCCGCCCGCAGGTGACTTATGCGGACCTGACACCCATCGACACCGAACGCCCGGATTACCCGCGTGAGATTTTTGAAAGCGTGGAGACGGCGCTTAAATATGAGGGCTACATCAAGCGCCAGCTGCAGGACATTGCCGAAATGCGCCGGTTGGAAAAGAAGCTGCTGCCGAAAGAGATCAACTACGCCGAGATTTCGGGTCTGCGACTTGAGGCACAGGAAAAACTCAATCGCGTGCGTCCGGAAAACGTGGGACAGGCAGGGCGTATTTCCGGCGTTTCCCCGGCGGATATTTCCGTGCTGTTGATTTGGCTCTCTGCGCACAATGAAGGAAAGTGATGTCCGCTACATTTAACATGCAATGAATTGAACTTAATTACTATAATATTTATAAAACAAAACTGAAAGGGCAGCTTTGCTTTAGGCGAGCTGAAATTTTGATTATGGATATTAAAAATCTGCTGATTTCAAAAGCAAAAGAGATTGGCGTAAAGGTTTCGCCTGCACAGGCGGAGCAGTTCCAGATCTATCTTGATCTGCTTTTGGAGCGCAACACCGTGATGAACCTCACGGCCATCACCGACCCGGAAGAGGCAGTCATAAAACATTTTGTGGATAGCTTGACGTTGCTGAAAGCGCTTGAAATTAAAAAGAATGCGAAAGTTATCGACGTAGGCACCGGTGCGGGCTTTCCCGGCATTCCGCTCAAGATCATGCGCCCGGACATTGAACTGACGCTGCTCGATTCTTTGAATAAGCGGCTTGTTTTTCTGCGCGAAGTGTGTGATGCCATCGGCATTGAAGCCGAGACGATTCACAAGCGTGCGGAAGAAGCCGGAAAAGACACTAAGCTACGTGAAAGCTTTGATGTTGCAACGGCTCGTGCGGTCGCAAATATGAATATTTTGGCGGAATATTGCATTCCGCTCATTAAAATGAAGGGCTATTTTGCCGCGATGAAAGGTCCGAGTCTGCCGGATGAACTGGAATATGCCCGAAAAGCAATCTCTTCGCTTGGATGCGATGTTGTAAAAACGGTTCCTTTCATTCTGCCGGATGAGGAACAGAGCGAGCGCTTTGTTGCCGTAATGCGCAAATTGCGCTTTACGCCGAAAATGTATCCGCGTCACGGCGGTACGATTACCAAAAAGCCACTATTTTTAGAACAGAAAGGGGAAGCAAAATGAACATTATCTACCGCAAAGCCGAATTGAACGACATTCCGAAGCTGAACCCACTTTTGGCGCAGCTTTCCGATGCGATGGCAGATCCGCAGAAAATGGCGGAAAAGATAGAGAAAATTGCAAAGAACGAGGATAACTATTTGCTTGTAGCTGAAAATACGGAAAACGGCGACCTTTGTGGCTCTTTGATTGGTGTTGTATTTGAAGATATTTGCGATACCTGCAAGCCGATTTTACTCGTTGAAAATGTTGTTACGGACGAAAAGTACCGCGGAAAAGGTATCGGACGCGGCATGTTTGAAGCCATTGAGACGTGGGGCAGAGAGAAAGAGTGCCACTACTGCATTTTGGTCTCCGGCCTGCAGCGTACCGGCGCGCATAAATTCTATGATGCCATTGGCTACAGTGAAGTGAAGGGCTTTAAGAAATATTTGTAAAAGCACTCAAAATTTAAGGGCAGCTATGCAGAGGTAATTCGCATAGCTGCCCTTTTTTTGTTTCACGTGGAACTTATAACTCTTTCACCATGAAGTATTCGCCGCGCGTGGTGCCGTCGGAATAGCGCAGAGAATTTGGTAAAAAGCCATATTCTTTAAATCCGAGGCTTTCGTAAACATGCTTTGCACGCTCGTTGCCTTCAATCACACCCAGTTCCGCTTGTGTGTATCCGCATTGCTTTGCAAGCTCCAAGAGTGTGCTTAATAATATACGTCCAAGTCCAAGGTTGCAATACTTTTCATATAACGCAATGGAAACACAGCAGCGATGCTTTGTGCGGCGCTTATCACCTTGCGACGCCAGCGAACAGTTGCCGGCAAGCTCGCCGTTCACATAAGCGGTGAGCATGATCTCGTTTGGACTTTCCGCTTTGTTTTGCAAAATTGCGCGTTCTTTTTCGACGGTGAAATTCACCTCATCCGGCTCACGCAATAAAAACGGAGATTCGCCCGAAACGGTGCGCAGGTATTCAATCATCTGCTTGGCATTTTCGGGGCGTGCATTGCGTACGACGGCGGTGCACCCGTTTTTCAGCTGGATTTCGGTTTCTGCATAGATCATGTTCTTTCGCTCCTTTTCTCTAAAAATGGCGGGAATATGCGCTTTTTCGACGCTTTTCCGTTTGAATATTTCTATTATTATAGCACCGCGTTTCAAAAAAGCAAGAAAAACTTTTTGTACGGTGACAGATTGCGGCAAAATCTGCCTTTTCATTGTGGTAAGCTATTTCCTGTAAAGAAAACAAGCCCTCACAAAGGACAACTTCTTACACTGGAAATTCAAGCAGGAGGTGCGGCGTATGGCGTTTACGGAAAAGAAAAAGCTTTTGGAGCTTTCACCGGATAAGATTGTGCCAAATCCTGCACAGCCGCGATTGGATTTTCCGCAGGACGAGCTTTTGCAGCTCGCAGAAAGCATTCGTCAAAACGGCGTTTTGCAGCCGATTCTTGTGCGCAGAGACCGCGACCGCTACATTTTGGTGGCAGGGGAGCGCCGCTGGCGTGCTTCGCGTATGGCGGGGCTCAAAACCATCCCGGCCATTGTGCAGGAGCTTTCTCCGCAGGACGGCGCGGTGTTGGCGCTTATTGAAAATATGCAGCGCAGTGACCTGAATTTTTTTGAGGAAGCTGCTGCAATCTATGCTTTGATGCAGGACCGCGCTATGACGCAGGAGGAGACCGCACGTAGGCTCGGCATGAGCCAGCCGTCGCTTGCAAACAAGATCCGTTTGCTGCGGCTTTCCGGCGAAGAGCAGCGCATGGTGCTGGAAAACCACCTTACGGAGCGTCATGCACGTGCTTTACTTAGAATGGAAGATCCGGAAAAGCGCATGGCAGCATTGAAGACTGTCATAGAGCGCAAAATGAACGTGGCGCAGACGGATACGTATATCAAATCACTTTTGGAGCAGGAGGGGCAGGCGAAAAGGCCGAAGAGGACATTCATTGCGAAAGATGTTCGCCTGTTCCTCAACACGATCGACCATGCTGTCCAAACCATGAAAGAGGCCGGCATCGGCGCAGCTTTTCAGCGTAAGGAAACGGATGAGTATTACGAATGCGTCGTCCGCATCCCAAAATCAGCTGCACACAAGGCAAGCTGATGCGCCAGAACTTAATATCGAGTACGAGGTAAACCCATTCCCTTATTCATTTCCCACAACACAGAAGGATTGTCTGCAAATGCCGGCAGTCCTTCTGTGTTTTTAATACTTTTTTCGGTTTAAAACTGCAAATGTTTCACATGAAACATCAAAATTTGCCAAAACGCGATAAAATCCGGCTGTTTCACATGAAACATTGCAAAAAAATGAACTTTTCTCTTTATTCTGTGCCGGATATGTGCTACAATATCCTATATAATAGAAAGAAGAAGGAAAGGGGCGCGGTACATGAGCAAGGTAATTGCCGTGGCGAACCAAAAAGGCGGCGTGGGCAAGACGACCAGCGCAGTAAATATTGCCGCATGGCTCGGCGCAAAAGGGAAAAAGACGCTTTTGGTCGATATTGACCCGCAGGGCAACTCCACGAGCGGCGTAGGTTTTGATCGCCGAACGCTGAAAACGACCTCGTATGATATTCTCATCAACGGGGCAAAGGGCGAAGATGCCGTTCTCGAAACAAAATTTGAAAAGCTTTCTGTCATCCCTTCCAAGGCCGATCTGGCTGCGGCAGAGATTGAGCTTGCGGATTTGAACGGGCGCGAGTCCGTTTTAAAGAAGGCTTTGGCGCCACTGCGCACAGAATTTGACTATATCATCATCGATTGCCCGCCGTCGCTGGGGCTTATCACAACGAACGCGCTGAATGCTTCGGACTCTGTTTTGATCCCGGTACAGTGCGAATACTACGCGTTGGAGGGCCTTTCGCAGCTGATGAGCTCCGTGCAGGCTGTGAAGCGACGTTATAACGACCGTTTAGAGCTGGAAGGTGTTTTGCTGACGATGTATGACGGCAGACTGAACCTGACGCAGCAGGTTGTGACGGAAATCAAAAAGTATTTCCCACGCAAGGTGTTTGCAACAGTCATTCCGCGCACAGTGCGTCTTTCCGAGGCGCCGAGCTACGGACAGCCGATCTTGTACTACGATAAATCCAACAAGGGCTGCATCGCATACGGTGCGCTTGTGGATGAAATTTTGAAGAAAAACCGCTGATTTCGGCGGCAAAACCGGTTTCATGCGCAAAATCGTGTGGTATCGGTATAAATGCGACAAGAAGGAGATGATCTTTCGCAATGGCAAAAAAAGGCGGCCTCGGCAAGGGGCTGGACGCAATTTTCTATGACAATGCGCGTGAGGACGATGCCGGCGCGGTGGAGCTCAGCATAAACGACTTAGAGCCGAACCGTACGCAGCCGCGCCAGAGCTTTGATGACGGCGCGATGACCGAGCTGGCGGATTCTATTGCGCAGCACGGCGTTTTGCAACCAATCTTGGTGCGCCCACTGCTTTCCGGCGGCTATCAGATCGTTGCGGGTGAACGACGCTGGCGTGCTTCTCGCATGGCAGGACTGACGACCGTACCGGCGGTTATCCGCGACTTGACGGACAGTGAAGTGATGCAGCTGGCGCTGATTGAGAACTTGCAGCGTGAGGATTTGAAGCCGCTGGAAGAGGCAAACGGCTACAAGATGCTGATGGATAACTTCGAGTTCACGCAGGAGGAGATTGCAAAAACAGTGGGCAAATCCCGCCCGGCGATCACGAATGCACTGCGGCTTTTGAATCTGCCGGAGGATATGCAGAACATGCTGGAGCGCGGCGAAATGACTGCGGGCCATGCCAGAACGCTGCTGAGCTTCAAAAACGAAGACCAGATGAAAGCGGCGGCAAGACGCGTGACCATGGAGGGCATCTCCGTGCGCGAGCTGGAAAAAATGGCAAAGCGCGCAAACGAGGAGAAGCCGGAAAAGGCAGATAAACCCGCAAAGCGCCGCATCCGCTACTATGACGAGGCCGAGCTTGCACTTCGTGACGTTTTAAACCGTGTGGTGCATATCTCCGGCACAAAGAAAAAAGCAGCGCTGACAATCGAGTTTTATGGCGAGGAAGACCTCAAGAACCTGCTGTATGATTTGAAATTGACCGATAAAACGGGCGAGTAAATCACAAAGCTAAAGTGAACGGGGCAAATAAAGTTTTCGCCAGACTTTTTCAAAAGACTGTGGGTTCCAAGGGTAAACCCCTTGGTCAAGCTCAGAGGAGCTCGAAATACTTTTTTGCCTATTGGAGTTTCGCGATGCGAAACCAGCCCAAGAACCAAGAAAAACGCTTAAAAAGCCACAAATAACCGAAAGGAATGTTCAAAAATGATCGATATTAAGTTTTTGAGAGAAAATCCGGACATTGTCCGCGAGAATATCAAGAAAAAGTTCCAAGACGCGAAGCTTCCGCTTGTCGATGAAGTCATCGAGCTGGACGCCGAAAAACGCGCTACGCAGCAGAAGGCCGACAGCCTGCGCGCTTCCAGAAATAAGCTCTCCAAGCAGATCGGTGCGCTGATGGGTCAGGGTAAGAAGGCCGAGGCTGAGGAGGTCAAGGCACAGGTCAAGGCACAGTCCGATGAGCTCATCGCCGCAGAAGCGAAGGAAAAGGAGCTCGACGAGAAGATTCTCAAGATCATGATGACGATTCCGAATATCATCGACGCCAGCGTGCCGGTCGGCAAAGACGACAGCGAAAACGTCGAGGTTGAGCGTTTCGGCGAGCCGGTCGTTCCGGATTTCCCGGTTCCGTACCACACGGAGATCATGGAAAGCTTCAACGGTATCGATCTGGACGCTGCACGCCGCGTTGCGGGTAACGGCTTCTATTATCTGATGGGCGACATCGCGCGTCTGCACTCCGCCGTTATCGCGTATGCGCGCGATTTTATGATTGACCGCGGCTTCACGTATGTTATCCCGCCGTATATGATTCGCAGCGACGTCGTTACCGGCGTTATGAGCTTTGCGGAAATGGATTCCATGATGTACAAGATCGAGGGTGAAGACCTGTATCTCGTCGGTACCAGCGAGCACTCCATGATCGGTAAATTCATCGACCAGATCCTGCCGGAAGCCGAACTGCCGCTCACGCTGACCAGCTATTCTCCGTGCTTCCGTAAGGAAAAAGGTGCACACGGCATCGAGGAGCGCGGCGTTTACCGTATTCACCAGTTTGAAAAGCAGGAAATGATTGTCGTCTGCAAGCCGGAAGACTCCATGAAGTGGTATGATAAGCTCTGGAAGAACACCGTAGACCTGTTCCGCAGCATGGATATCCCGGTCCGCACGCTCGAGTGCTGCTCCGGCGACCTCGCAGATCTTAAGGTTAAGTCTGTGGACGTTGAAGCGTGGTCCCCGCGCCAGAAGAAGTACTTTGAGGTCGGCAGCTGCTCCAACCTCGGTGACGCACAGGCGCGCCGTCTGCGCATCCGCGTAAACGGCGAAAACGGCAAGTACCTTGCCCACACGCTGAACAACACCGTTGTTGCACCGCCGCGTATGCTCATCGCATTCCTTGAGAACAACCTCCAGGCAGACGGCAGCGTTCGCATCCCGGAAGCTCTGCGTCCGTACATGGGCGGCAAGGAAGTTATCGTCCCGAAAAAGTGATTTTTGCAAATTAAATAGGTGATAAAAGAGGCACATGCAAAGTAAAATGCGTGTGCCTCTTTTGCCGTCTGCTTATAGAAAGACTTGCTCTGGTGACCGTATTAAAAAATAGGAGAAATGATGCAAAGCGGAACGAAAGAACACGAACTTTTAAAAGGCGGCGGTTTTCGTCATCGCCTTGTGCAAAACTTTTTCTGAGGATATGTGGAAAACCGATTTTCAACTTAAATGAGTGAAAGAATATTCAGCAGTTTCGAACGTATGTATCTCCGGTTGCGGACATATTTCGACGGATACACACAGTTGTGTCCACGATACAAGAACAAACAGCCATGCAACCGCAAAACGAAGCTGTGTATAAATATACATAATTCTGCAAAATTATGGTGTGGAAAACTCGGTGGAAAGTGTGGAAAAGCACACGGTATAGTGGAGAAAGCAAAGCGTTTCACAAGGTATCGGCTATATATGGAAAGGCAATATACTTTACTCATTCATTTTTACGACATGTTGCGTGCGGGTACGCTAAAAAGCAGCGTAAAATGGATTGGAAACGTCATTTCGGCATATACAATAAAAGGCGTGTGTTCTCAGACAAAACAAAAGGCCCGCCGAAGCGAGCCTTTAAGAGCACAGAGTATTTGAAGGTCATGCCGCAGCCGTTTCTTTTTTATTGCGGTGGAAGAGAAAGCTTGCGGCGAAAATCGCAACGGAAACGAGGAATACGCAGGCTGTTACGCCATAGAACGCTTTGCCGCCGATGGTGTCAAACAGAACGCCGCCGAGCAGGTTGCCGAGAATGCCGGAGATTTGCGCCACGGAAATGAACAGGCTGTGCGCCGTGGCACGCAGCTCCACGGGTGCAAGCTCATAGATATAGTTCGTGCCCGTGCCGAGAAATGCACCGTTGCCAAGGCCGTAAAACGCGGCAAATACCAACATAGTCGGCAGCGAATTCACAAGGAAGCAGAAGCACAGACACTCCGTCGCCATCAAAATTGCAGAAAGCATGATGAGGTATTTCATCTTGATATAGCGGCGCAGGCGGCCGATGAAGAACAGAAAGGGGATCTCCATCATGGCGCGCACGGAGAGGATAAGACCAAGATTGACAGTATCAATCTGAATATCCGCCATGTAATACGTCAGAAAGTTCCCTTCAAACGCCGCGGCCATCTGGAAGAAGAATGCAAAAATGAGAAACGCCATGTATGCGTAGTTTTTCAGCAGTACGCCGGCACCCGCTGCGCTCTTTTTCACACGCTTGCCGCTCTGCGGCTCAAAGCAGAAATACGTCAGTACAATGGCGGGAATCATCACAATGCCCATCACCCAGAACGTCGAAGGCACACCCGCCGCCGGAATGAGCGCGTTTACCGTGATAACACCGGCAATGGCAAACAAAAGCGAGCCGCTGCTGCGTACCATGCCGTAATTCAGTCGATGCTCCGCACAGTTGCGCACCGTAAGGTTATCGACAAACGGCGACATCGGTACGCGGAAAAAGTTGATGATCGGGATCAAGATTAGAAATAATAGCGTCGAGTAGGATTGCCCCGTCGGAATGAGTGGCACAAAAATGAAAAGGCCGCAGCCGAGCGTCAGTGTTAAAATGACAATTTTGCGCACGCTGCCGATACGGTCGCTCACTGTGCCCCAAAACGTCATGGCAAAAATAGCGACGGCACAGGCAATGGCGTTTAATAAGCCGAAATCCGTAGCGGGAAAGCCGATGCTTTGCAGGTAGACTGTTTGATAATTGCCTACCGCCATGGCCGCCCAAAAAATGCCCTGCACGCCGGCAAGGCGCAGCGTTTCCGCCATCTCCGGGGAGAGGGAGCGCAATCTGCGAAGCTTGTTCATGAAAAACCATCCTTTTAGCCCAATAGGGCCGAGTGTAATAGGGGAAGCGCGAAAAATATGCCGTGCGCCGAATATGTCGGGTACGGGAGATATGCTTTTGATATAGTAGTTTTAGGGTATATCAAACGGAGCGGAGTGTCAAGATATTTTGTGATTTCTGTATGAAGTTTTTTACAAATGGAGTGCTTTTTGGAAGTTCAGTCCGTCAAAATCCTGCAAAAATCGCCCCGAAACCCGGAAGTTAGCCATATAAAACCGCTTTTTGTGGCTTTTCCCTAAAAAGCGTATAGAACGCTCAGCGGGTATCTCTGTTTTTTCGAGGACAAAACAGTTGAAAATGTACCGCGAAAGTGGTACAATCTAATATCAAATAATATATTTTCTCCGGCTTGCCGGGAAATTTTTCCTATGCGGTATGCGGAAATTACCGCATAAAGACAACAAAACACGGTGCACAAGGCGAAAGGATGGTTGACGGTATGCTGAACACAGAATTCACCTCTAAGTTTGTCAAAGAGGGGCTCACCTTTGACGACGTTCTTCTGATCCCGGCAGAATCACACGTACTGCCCAGTCAGGTAGACATTTCCACTCATCTCACAAAGAAGATCAGGCTGAACACCCCCATTATGACGGCGGCTATGGATACCGTCACGGAAGCGGATATGGCCATTGCCATTGCGCGTGAGGGCGGCATCGGCATCATTCACAAGAACATGTCCATTGAGCGTCAGGCCGATCAGGTCGATATGGTCAAGCGCTCCGAGAACGGCGTTATCGTTGATCCGTTCTTCCTTGCGCCGGAGAACACCGTGCGCGAGGCGGATAACCTCATGGGCCGCTACAAGATCTCCGGCGTGCCGATCTGCGAAAACGGCAAGCTCGTCGGCATCATCACGAACCGCGACCTGCGCTTCATGTCCGGCTCCGATTTCGACCAGAAAATCGAAAACGTCATGACGAAGGATCACCTCGTCACCGCGCCGGTCGGTACCACCCTCAAGGATGCACAGGAGATCCTGCGCCACCACAGAATCGAAAAGCTTCCGATTGTCGATGAAAAGGGCTATCTGAAAGGCCTCATCACGATTAAAGATATTGAAAAAGCTGTGCAGTACCCGAACTCTGCAAGAGACGACGGCGGCCGTCTGCTCTGCGGCGCGGCTATCGGCGCTACGTCTGACGTTCTGGACCGCGTTGCTGCCCTTGTGGAAGCACAGGTCGATGTTGTCGTGCTCGATTCTGCACACGGTCACAACAGCGGCATCATCGAAGCAGTGAAAAAGGTCAAGAAAGCATACCCGGACCTTCAACTCATTGCGGGTAACGTTGCAACGGCAGAGGGCACCCGTGCGCTTATCGAAGCCGGCGCAGACTGCGTAAAGATCGGCATCGGCCCGGGCTCCATCTGCACTACCCGTGTGGTCGCCGGCATCGGCGTGCCGCAGGTCACGGCTGTGTATGATGCAGCATGCGCAGCGGCAGAATACGGCGTTCCGGTTATCGCAGACGGCGGCATCAAGTACAGCGGTGATATCGTCAAGGCGCTCGCAGCAGGTGCAAGCGTTGTTATGCTCGGCTCCCTTGTTGCAGGCTGCAAGGAGACCCCGGGCGAGTACGAGCTCTATCAGGGCAGACAGTTCAAGGTCTACCGCGGCATGGGCTCTCTGGGCGCTATGGGTAAGGGCTCCAGCGACCGCTACTTCCAGGCAAACAACAAGAAGTACGTTCCGGAAGGCGTCGAGGGCCGCGTGCCTTATAAGGGACCGCTCGCAGATACCATTTATCAGATGGTCGGCGGTCTGCGCTCCGGCATGGGTTATGTGGGCTGCGCAAATATCCCGGAAATGCACGAGAAGGCACAGTTCGTGCGCATTACGGGTGCGGGTTTGAAGGAAAGCCATCCGCACGACATTCAGATTACGAAGGAAGCCCCGAACTACTCCATCCACGGCTGATTTTAAATTTGCATTACGGAACCTCTTCGTCTGCACGGCGAAGGGGTTCTGTTTTGTTTTCAGCAGTTGCACAAAAACCGGTAAGCATGCATAGTGAAGGACATCTGATGCAAACTAAAGCAAAAATCCGTATTCTATATCGATATTGGAATATCACATACTATTATATATAGGATGGCTTTGCAGCAAAAAACGCATAGAAAACAGCGCACATAGGGGAGAGGCAGGTGGACAAAACTTCGAAAATGTCCAACATATTTTCCGAGTAAACTGCATTTTTGCGCGTTTTCTTTCAAAAACAGGAGAAAACTTGTCGGATTTCGCCGTAAAATGCAGGAATTCGGTTTCTATCCGTCGTTCGTGCACAATACGCGGAAACTTGTATTTTTGTCGAGGACACGTCCCTAACGCGGCTTTTTTTGGCGGATTTTGGGCGGACTTAATTACAAAATTGCAATACTATCATGAAAAACTGCACGGTGTGTATATGCCTCAAGGTCATAATTCACAAAAATATACGAAAATTAGGACAGGATTTCCATAGTTTTGCCACTTGCGATTTAGCGGTTTATGCTGTATCATGTATGCAATATGAATTTTCTTTGAACGAAAATTTCATAATTCTATCACCTATCACATTAGGAGGAACAAGAAATGAAACTGAAAAAGGTTTTAGCTCTCGTTCTGTCCGCGGCGTTGGTTGTTTCCGCATTCGCTGGGTGCGGCGGCAACAGCTCCAGCTCCACGGCATCTACCGAGAGCAGCACAGCTTCTGAAAGCAGCGCAGAATCCACCGAGTCCACCGCCTCCGGAGATTCCACCCCGGCTGCATCCGGTGACGCTACGGCAATCTTCACCCCGAAGACCGTAGACGCGGCAAAGACCATCAGCCTGAACGCAGGTATGGAGCCGACAGGCCTGAACACCCTGACCTCCACATACTCCATTGAGTTCTCCTTGTTCAAGCACATGTATGAGAACCTCGTCTCCCTCGACGATGACGACAACACAGTCCCGGGCGCAGCTGAGAGCTGGGACTACGATGAGGATACCCTCACCTACACTTTCCACCTCCGTAAGGACGGCGTTTGGACAAACGGCGACCCGGTTACGGCGAAGGACTTCGAGTTTGCTTGGAGTCAGGCTTTGAACCCGGATGTTGCTTCTGATTACGCTTACTTCCTCTACTTCATCAAGAACGCTGAAAAGTACTTCAACGGTGAAGTTGCTTGGGACGAAGTTGGTGTAAAGGTTGTCGATGATTATACCCTTGAGGTTACCCTGGAGCAGCCGACTCCGTACGCACTGTTCCTGTTCTCCTTCGGCACCCTTGCTCCGATCAACCAGAGATTCTATGAGGCTGTAGGCGCAGACCTCTACTCCACCGAAGCGCAGTACTTCTGCACGAACGGCCCGTTCGCTCTTACCGAGTGGAGCCACAACGATAAGATCGTTATGCAGAAAAACGATGCATGGCACGGCGCAGCAGACGTAGAAGTTGAAGAGATCGATTGGAAGATCATCACCGATGCCAACGCAGCTCTCTCCTCCTTCCTCGCAGGCGACCTGGATATGGTCGGTCTCGGCACCGGCGAACTCATCAAGCAGGCTACAGCAGCAGGTGCTACGATTCAGTCTTATACGGATGGTTCCGCATTCTACATTTACTTCAACAACAATGACCAGTATCTCTCCAATGTAAATCTCCGTCGTGCACTGTTCAATGCAATTGACGCGCAGAAGGAAATTGATACGGTTTGGCAGAACGATAACGAGCCGATGACTTCCTTCACGGCGCCCGGTGTTGCCGCTGCTGACGGCACCTCCTTTGCCTCTAAGGTCGGCGAGCTGTATGCGCCGTCCCGTGACCAGGAAAAGGCTAAGGAATACCTTGCAACGGCTCTCTCCGAGCTCGGCTGCACAGTAGACGATCTCTCCGCTCACCTCTCCATCGACTGCGGCGACTCCCCGACGGCTATTGCAGAAGCTTCCTTCTATCAGGAGCAGTGGAGACAGGTTCTCGGCATCGAGGTTGCCGTTAACTCCATGATCACCAAGCAGGGTTCTCAGAACCGTAAGACCGGCAACTATGTTATGTCCGTTACCGGTTGGGGCCCGGACTACAACGACCCGAACACATTCCTTGACATATGGGTTACCGATGGCGGCAACAACCAGACCGGCTTCTCCAACGAGAGATACGATGAGCTCATCGACCTCGCAGCCAAGGAGACAGACCTCGAAAAGCGTGAGTCCTACTTCATCGAGTGCGAGCAGATCATTGCGGATCAGCTCCCGATCGGCCCGGCCTACTGGAGAGCTCTGTCCTATGCTTGCTCCGATAAGATCAAGGGCGGTATGCACAGATCTACGTTCCAGGATATCAACGCTGTTTACGTAAAGCTTTCCTAATCGAAAACCTTACGGGCGCTGACCCGGATACTTAAAAGAAATTCAAATACGGTTACGGCTTGCGGTGCATCTTAAAAGGGTGCGCCGCACCGAACTGTATTTATTCTTTTAATCTTTTACTTCAACACTTTTAGGTGATATATGCATCACTGTGTTGGGTGAGTAAAGCCTTGATTCCCCGAAGTTTTGGGGATTTCCGCGAACGGCAATACAAGCTGCATTCGCTAAGTTCACAAAATTGATGTGCCAAAGGCGGCAGAATAATTTCCGAGCTTTTGCGCACATTTTTTGTTATATTGTCATATTGTCGTTTATCGGACAAGGCCGCGGACGCTTTGGCGGCATCGTTCCCAAAAACGTCGGCGGCTTTGTCCGCATAACCTTTAATCATTTTATTAAACTATCAAAGAGAGGTGGATTGCACATGACTAAGTACATCTTAAAGCGCGTGGGCTATTCCATTGTTACCCTGTTCCTGTTGGTCGCGATCACATTCTTCATGATGCAGCTTCTTCCGGGCGACCCGTTCACCGGTGAAAAGCAGCTTCCCGCGGCACAGATGGAAGCGCTTTATGCGAAATACGGTCTTGATAAGCCCGTATGGCAGCAGTTCTTCATTTATATCGGTAATGTTGTGCAGGGCGACCTTGGCGTTTCCCTTACCTATAACCGTGCGGTCACATTGATGATCACCGAAGCATTTGCCGTTTCGTTTGACGTCGGTATCCGTTCCATTTGCTTCGCCTTCATCGGCGGCGTACTGCTCGGCACACTCGCAGCCATCAAGCGCGGTAAGGCAGCCGACACAGTTGCCATGATTATTGCACTGCTCGGTGTTTCCGTTCCGTCGTTCGTTGTGGCCTCTATTTTGCAGTATTTCCTCGGCCTCAAGATGTATCAGGCAACGGGCATGCGTATTTTCGCTATTACCGGCTGGGAAGGCTTCAACAGCCACATTCTCCCGGTTGTCGCACTCGGCTTCGGTTCTCTCGCGACGATCTCCCGTCTGATGCGTACCAGCATGCTGGACGTTCTCGGTCAGGATTACATCAAGACCGCTAAGGCAAAAGGCCTTTCCCAGAGCGGCATTATCTTTAAGCATGCAATGCGCAACGCCATCATGCCGGTCGTCACGGTCCTCGGCCCGATCACGGCAGGCATCCTCACCGGCGGCTTCGTTGTAGAAAGCGTTTTCGGTATCCCGGGCCTCGGCAAGTATTTCGTGCAGAGCATTCAGGGTCTCGATTACACCATGATCTGCGGCACCACGGTTTTCTACGGCGCGTTCCTTATTATTGCGAACCTCGTAGTCGATATTGCGTATGGTCTCATTGATCCGCGCGTGAAATTGGAGGGCTGAGTATGACACAGATAGATAAAAGCCGTTTTGAGTGGATCGGTTCCGACTCCGCTCGCCGCGAGGGCATTTCCCGCCCGAGCACGACCTTCTGGAAAGACGCCATCGGCAGACTGATGAAAAACAAAGTTGCCGTTGTGTGTTTCTTCATCATCGTGCTTCTCATCCTTTCCTGCATCATCGTGCCGTTCTTCTCTCCGTTTGAGAGCCGTGAACAGCACCTTGGCGAAGTCAACAAGGGCTTCATGACAGTTTGTACAGATTCCCGCTATGAGGGACAGCACCATGTACACTATTTCGGCACCGATAACCTCGGCCGTGACCTTTTCCTGCGCGCCTTTGAAGGCGGCCGCGTCTCTCTGATGATCGCGTTTGCAGCCGTGTTCGTCAACCTCATCGTCGGCCTGATCTACGGCGGTATTTCCGGTTACATCGGCGGCGCGGTTGATACCATCATGATGCGTATCGTGGAGATCGTCAACGGTATTCCGTACCTCATCGTCGTTATCCTTTTGATGATGGTGCTCCCGAAGGGCATCTTCACCATGGTCGTCGCCTACGGCATCACCGGCTGGACCGGCATGGCACGTCTTGTGCGTGGTCAGGTGCTCCAGCTCAAGAGCCAGGAATATATCGTGGCGGCAGAAGCCATGGGCGCAAAGAGCTCCAGAATCATTGCAAAGCACCTCATTCCGAATGCACTTTCCGTTATCATCATCAACGTCACCCTCGCAATTCCGAGCGCGATCTTCACCGAGGCGTTCCTTTCCTACATCGGTCTCGGTGTTCCGGTTCCGCAGCCGTCTTGGGGCGTTCTGGCAAAGGGCGGTCAAGATGTGTTCATGACGTATCCGTACCAGCTTGTTGTGCCGGCAGTTGCCATCAGCCTTACAATGCTTTCCTTCAACCTGTTGGGCGACGGCCTGCGCGATGCATTTGACCCGCGCTTGAGGAGGTAATTCAACATGAATAAAGTATTAGATGTGCAGAACCTGCACGTTTCCTTCGATACCTACGCCGGTGAGGTCAAGGCTGTCCGCGGCGTCACATTCTCGCTGAGCGAGGGCGAAGTGCTCGCCATCGTCGGTGAGTCCGGCTGCGGCAAGAGCGTCACGGCGCAGACCATCATGAAGCTGAACCCCATGCCGCCCGCAAGAATTAAAGAGGGCAGCGTGCAGCTCGGCGAGCACGACATCGTAGCCGCGAACGAAAAAGAAATGCAGAAGATTCGCGGCAAGGAAGTTTCCATGATCTTCCAGGACCCGATGACCTGCCTGAACCCGACAAAGCCCGTCGGCAAGCAGATTGTCGAGGCCATTCAGCACCACCGTCATCTTTCCAAGGCAGAGGCGAAGGCGGAAGCCATTAAGTACCTCTCCCTTGTTAACATTCCGAACCCGGAAGAGCGTGCAAAGCAGTATCCGCACGAATTCTCCGGCGGCATGCGTCAGCGTGCCATGATCGCAATGGCACTTTCCTGCAACCCGAAGCTCCTCATTGCCGATGAGCCGACCACCGCACTGGACGTGACCATTCAGGCGCAGATTATGGATCTGCTCGCCGAGATCAAAGAGAAGACCAGCACCGCGATTATCCTCATCACGCACGACCTCGGCGTCGTGGCGTCCATGGCAGACCGCGTGGCGGTCATGTATGCAGGTAAGGTTGTAGAGACCGGCACCTGCGAGGATATTTTCTACCGCAATGCGCACCCGTACACGCAGGCATTGTTAAAGAGCCTGCCGTCCGTGGATATGAACAAGACCCAGCGCCTTGTTTCCATCCCCGGCACACCGCCGGATTTGCTGAACCCGCCGAAGGGCTGCGGTTTCGGTGCCCGCTGCACGCACTGCATGAAGATTTGTCATGAGGAGCAGCCGCCGGTATTCAAGGTGGGCGAGGGTCATGAGGCAGCATGCTGGCTGCTCCATCCCGATTGCCCGAGCGCAGCAGAAAGGGGTGAGCCGGATGAGCAGTAATGAAAAACTGATCGTTCTGGACGACGTATGCAAGCACTTTAAGGTTTCCGGCGGTATGCTGAAGGCCGTCGACCACATTTCTCTCGATATTTATAAGGGCGAAACGCTCGGCCTTGTCGGCGAGTCCGGCTGCGGCAAGTCCACGCTCGGCCGTGTGGCCATGGGCATTTATCCCGCAACGTCCGGCAAGCTCTACTATGCCGGCGAAGAGCTGAATCTGAAAAACGCCGCAACGCGTTTCAAGTATGCGAAAAAAGCGCAGATCATTTTCCAGGATCCGTACGCTTCTCTGGATCCGCGTATGACCGTTTCCTCCATCATTGAAGAGGGTATGGTCATCCACGGCATGTACGACGCAAAGCGCCGTCAGGAGCGCGTGTACGAGCTCCTCGAGCTGGTCGGCCTGAACAAAGAGCACGCCAACCGCTTCCCGCATGAGTTCTCCGGCGGTCAGCGCCAGCGTATCGGCATTGCCCGTGCGCTCGCCATCGAGCCGGAATTCATCGTGTGCGATGAGCCGATCTCAGCACTGGACGTTTCCATCCAGTCCCAGATCATCAACCTGCTGCACGACCTGCAGCAGCAGCTCGGACTGACGTTCCTCTTCATTGCGCATGACCTTAACATCGTCAAGTACATCAGCGACCGTATCGCCGTTATGTACCTCGGCAATGTCGTTGAGCTCGCTTCTTCCGACGATCTGTATGCACACACGCTGCATCCGTACTCCAAGGCTCTGCTTTCCGCAGTGCCGATTCCGGACCCGAGTGCAGAAGCGCAGAAGCACCGCCAGATTCTTTCCGGCGACGTGCCGAGCCCGATCAACACGCCGAAGGGCTGCAACTTTGCCGGCCGTTGCCCGGTCGCCTGCGACAAGTGCAGAGAGTCGAAGCCGCAGCTGCGTGAAATTCGTCCGGGTCATTTCTGCGCCTGCCATCTGGTAGAGCCGGAAATCTGATCGGATCTGTAAGTGAAAATCAAAGCTCCCGTTCACAGGCTTTCGTGAACGGGAGCTTTTGCTATAGGGTAAAACCCGGGAAATAAAATGCCCGTCGTGCAGAACGTTTTGGTTCCTGCATGGCGGGCATTTTGGTAAAATTTGAAATCAGCCGTCAAATGTGCGGTCAAGCTCCGGACAGGAGACTTTTTCGTTTTGGAGCAGCTTTTGCGCAGCCGGGAAAAGCGTTTTCGCAAGTTCCAGTGCTTTACCGTACAGTTCGATAAGGTGCTCTGTGCACAGCTTGCAGCTTGGCACGTCCTGCGTGGTCATCATCATATCGGCAATGGCGTCGTGGTGGAACGTGATGTAAAGCCCGGTGTCAATGGCGCGGCGCAGCGCCTTGTTCGGCGTGAACAGCACACGGCCGTAGAATACCATGGAGGAGATGCTCTTTTCGGTCAATGCCACAGTAGCTTCCGGCGTGTAGAAGGGCGTGATCACGGCGGCGTTGCGCGTGTTCACTTCAAAATGACCGCACGGGTCAAAGTGCTGTGGGTCTTTGCCGTCTTTGAGTAACAAAGCGCGGTCGAAAGCGGTCTCCGTCGCCGCGTGCGTGACGTTGAATTCTTTCATCGCCGTGTGGATGTACGGGTGGCAGATAGAATCCAGCGTAAAGTGGCATAAAAGCCCGTAGAAATACGCGCGGGCAGCATCTTTGTCATGCGCAGACGCAATGACCTTCTGTGCGCGCTGTAAAAAGTAGCGCCCGGAGCGCTTGTGTGCCGCATAGCCGATGCGGTTCACCTTGTTCGGCAGAACGGGTCGATAGAAAAAGTAGATGTCCGGTCCGTGTAAGCCAATGTCAAAAAGCCCGCGGTGCGCGGTGCAAATGCTGCGGATGTCCTCCGGCAGCTGTTTTAAAACATCGCAGCCAAAGCGATAATGGGCATAAAAAGCAGGCATAACGGTAACTCCTTCCGTAAAGGGTTTCTATTTATATGTATCATAACCGTTTTTAAAGCGTTTTACAATGAAAATTTTTGTTCACGTGATTTTTTAACAGAAACTTAGCTGCACGGCTTGATAAAATCCACAAAATCGTTTATCATTATAACAAAGAGAATACACCGTAAACGGCATAGATCATGCAGAAAGGAAAAATAAAATGAGCAATCCGTATAAGATCGATTGGAACGAGTATGCCGCGCTGGCGCGGCAGGCCGTGGCGGAAGGCTGCGTGCTGCTGAAAAATGACGACAAGGCGCTGCCAATCCGAAAGGGTGAGCGCGTTTCCGTGTTCGGCAGAATTCAGTTCGACTATTATAAGAGCGGCACAGGCTCCGGCGGCGCAGTCAACACCCGCTACGTCACGAACATTCTGGACGCTTTAAAAGAAAACAAAGACATTTCCGTCAACGAGGAGCTGGAGCAGACCTACCGTGACTGGCTGAAGGACCATCCGTTTGAAAAGGGCATGGGCTGGGCACAGGAGCCGTGGTGCCAGGAGGAAATGCCCGTCACGAAAGAGCTCGCCGAACAGGCTGCTGCAAAGTCCGACATCGCCGTTGTCATCATCGGCCGCACCGCGGGTGAAGATAAGGACAACAGCGCCGCAGAGGGAAGCTATCTCTTGACGGCCGCCGAGCATCAGATGTTAAAAGAGGTTTGCGGCGCGTTCAAGCGTGTTGCGGTTCTGCTGAACGTCGGCAATATCATCGATATGAAGTGGGTGAAAGAATACGATCCCGCCGCTGTGCTGTACGTCTGGCAGGGCGGCCAAGAGGGCGGCGCAGGCGCTGCAGATATTCTCACAGGCACTGTCACGCCGTGCGGCAAGCTGAGCGACACCATCGCGCTTGACATCAGCGATTATCCGTCCACAGAGGGCTTCGGTGATCCCACACGGGTCATTTATAAAGAAGACATCTACGTCGGCTACCGCTACTTTGAGACGTTCGCAAAAGATTGTGTGCTGTATCCGTTCGGCTACGGTCTCAGCTACACGACCTTCACCCGCACGGTTGAAAGCTTCGATTTCGACGGCGAGACCGTCACAGAGAAAGTCACCGTGAAAAACACCGGCGACGTGCAGGGCAAAGAGGTCGTCACCGTCTTCGTTGAAGCACCGCAGGGCAAGCTCGGCAAGGCCGTAAGAAGCCTCGCCGCATTCGCAAAGACCGAAACCCTGCAGCCGGGCGAAAGCGAAACGCTTACGCTCACGTTCCCAATCGCAAATCTTGCGTCCTACGACGACAACGGCGTTACGGGACACAGATTCTGCTATGTGCTTGAAAGCGGCGCGTATAATGTCTACACGGGCGGCTGCGTGCGCGGCGCAAAGCTCTCCGGCAGCTTTGAAGTGAAAGAAGATACCGTTACCCGCACGTGTGTGCAGGCGTGCGCGCCGGTCACGAAGTTTGACCGCATGGTGAATCACAATAACACAATCGCATTCGAGCCCGCACCGCAGCGCGAATACGATATGGCGGCCCGCAGCGCGGCGGCATTAAAGCCTGCAAAGCCGTATACGGGCGACAAGGGCATCAAGCTCGGCGATGTATTCGACGGCAAAGCGGAGCTGGAAGACTTTGTAGCGCAGCTTTCCGACGAAGACCTCATCTGCCTTATGCGCGGCGAGGGCATGAACTCTCCGAAGGTCACAGCGGGCACCGCAGGCGCGTTCGGCGGCGTCACGGAAAACCTCGTCAACTTCGGTATTCCCACAGCTTGCTGTGCAGACGGCCCCTCCGGCATTCGTATGGACTGCGGCACCATCGCGTTCAGCCTGCCGAACGGCACCTTGCTCGCCTGCACCTTTAATGAGAAGCTGAATGAAGAGCTTTTCGCCATGCAAGGCAAAGAGCAACGCAAAAACCGCATCGATACACTTCTCGGCCCGGGTCTCAATATCCACCGCAGCCCCTTAAACGGCAGAAACTTCGAGTATTTCTCGGAGGACCCGCTGCTCACCGGCAAGCTCGCCGCCGCACAGCTGCGCGGTATGCGCCGCTTCGGTGTCACCGGCACCATCAAGCACTTTGCCTGCAACAACCAGGAGTTTAAGAGAACCGAGATCGATTCCGTCCTTTCCGAGCGCGCACTGCGTGAAATTTACCTGCGCGCGTTTGAAACGGCCGTAAAAGAGGGCGGCGCATACTCTGTCATGTCCACCTACGGTGGTCTGAACGGCATTTGGACGGCCAGCAACTTCGACCTGCTCACGACCATCTTGCGCGACGAGTGGGGCTTCATAGGTACCGTTATGACCGACTGGTGGGCAAAGGGCAACGATCGCGAGGGCGAAGAAGCCACCCGCGAGAACGTCGCTGCACAGGTGCGCGCGCAGAATGACCTCAACATGGTTAACGCGGACGCCGCCTCGAACAGCCAACACGATAATTTGGACGACGCCCTTGCAGACGGCAGACTGACGCGTGACGCGCTCGTGCGCTCTGCGATGAATATCTGCCGCACCGTGATGAACTCGCCTGTGATGGAGCGCAGCCTTGGCCGCATGAGCGATGAGGAGCGCGAAGCCGCAGAAGCGGAGAAGACGAGCGAAGATTACGTCGATTTCAACGGCGAGTATCAGTTCATCGATGGCGAAGCCCCGCTCGACATTTCCGCAGTCAATACGGAAAAAGGCGCTTCCACCATTCTCGGCATCCGCTATAAGAAAAACGGCCTCTATAAGTTTGTCATGCGCGTAAAAGCAAACGCCAATGAAGTGGCGCAGATTCCGATGTCTATCTTCATCGACGGCAACCTGCGCGGCATGGTTATGATCAACGGCACGAACGGCGAGGTCGTTACCGCGGAGCAGGACATCGGTGTGCTGTTCGGCGGCACGAATTATCTCAAGCTCTACTTCGGCCAGACCGGCATGGAGATCGAAGAGATTAAATTCGTCTGCACACAGGCGTTTTAAGTAAATTTATATGCAGAATTGCAGGATTATTCTCTAAAAGCAGGGAATGATCTTGCTTTTTGCATTTTTAAAGCCGTACACTTTCATTTTGGCGCAAAATTGCTTGCAATTTATTTTGTATACTATATAATAGGAATAAATACCGTATAAAATCAAAGGGAAAGGCAGTTGTTTACATTGAAAAAATATGATGAAAACCGTGCGTTCGCACTGCTCGATAAAATCGGCTTTACGCGCGTGGCCGGCTCCTCAGAAGAATTAAAAGCCGCGAAAATTCTGAAAGCGGAGTGCGAAAGCTTTGGTCTGTCCGCCGTGATTGAGCCGTTTGAGATCGAATCCGCCGAAGTGGAAGCGACATTCGAGATTCTGGAGCCGTACCGCAAGAGCTATACCGTGCGCGGTTACCAGTGCGCGGAAAGCACCGCCGCAGACGGTTTTACGGCGGATTTTGTCTACGTGGAAAATGCGCTCCCGGTTGACCTGTTGAACGTCAAGGGCAAGATTGTGCTCGTCAACGGCTTTCTGCGCGTGCCGCTGTATCGCAGCCTGATGGAAGCGGGCGCCGCAGCTGTCGTCACCATGGACGGCGATATTCACGATGACCTCGAGAATACCGATCTGCATCAACGCAAGCTGCGCAGTGCGCTGCGTGCGTTCGGCAATGCACCGGCGGTACAGCTGCGCACCGTGGACGCTATGGAGATCGTCAACAAGGGTGCATCCCGCGCAAAGGTTACTGTACAGAACAAGAACCTTACACTCACGTCGCACAATGTGATTGCGGAAATCAAAGGCACCGAGCATCCGGAGCAGATTATCTCCTTCGGCGCACATTATGACTCCGTTGAATTTTCCAAAGGCGTATACGATAACGGCGCAGGCTCCGTCATCAACATGGAAGCGGCGCGTTGGTTCGCGCAGCACCCGCCGAAGCGTACCGTAAAGTTCTGCTGGTACGGCAGTGAAGAGATCGGCCTCGAGGGCAGCAAGGCATTCGTGCGCGACCACAAGGATGAGCTGAAAGATCACGTCTTCATGATTAACGTTGACGTCGGTGCGCCGATCCTCGGCTATAACACGGCGGCTGTCACAGGCGAGGAATCCCTCGTACACTACACCGATTACATGCTCAAAATCAACGGCCTCTCCGCTGTGACGCGCCAGAGCATTTATTCTTCCGATTCCATCCCGTTTGCGGATAACGGCATTCCGGCAATCAACTTCTCCCGCGACGGTGCAAAAGGTGCGGCGTATATCCACAACCGTTTTGATACCATGGAGTTCCTTTCCGCAGAGGCACTCGGCAAAACGCTGGAGATTGTGCTCACGTATGCCGATACGCTGATCAATGCGGCGGTGTTCCCGGTGGAAAAGAAGATTCCGGACAACATCAAGGAAGACATTGACAAGTATCTTTATAAGAAGGAGCTTGCCGAGGCGGAGGCAAAATGAGCGAAGTCAAGCGATATACCTTACCCGAAGTTCCGCACCTTGTGCACGGGCGCACAAACGGCTCGTTAACGCCGCTCACGCTGTTCTGGACGGCGGCGGGCTTAGAGCTTAATGTGCGCGGCAGCGAGCTGTGGGTGGAATTTACGGCGGATTGGGACATCCACGAGCCGTGGTACAGCTTTATGGTGAATGGCGAGTTCTTCTCCCGCCGCATGGCGCAAAAGGGCACGGAGCGCGTGTGCGTGTTCCGCGGCATGGACCCCGAAAAGGTCAAGAACGTGCGCATCTTTAAAGATACGCAGGCCATGAACGCCGACCCGGAGAGTGTTTTGCAGATTAACGCCATCGAAACAGACGGCGAATTCCTGCCCGTGCCGGAGCGCAATTTAAAGATCGAATTCATCGGCGACAGTATCACGAGCGGCGAGGGCGACATCGGCGCGAAAGCGGAAACAGACTGGATTTCCATGTTCTTCAGTGCGGAGAATAACTACGCTGTCATGGTGTCCCGTGCTTTAAACGCCGATATCCGTGTCTCATCGCAGAGTGGCTGGGGCGTGTGCTGTGGCTGGAACAACGACCCAAACAGTGCCATTCCGCCCATCTACGGGCAGCTTTGCGGCCTTTTGAGCGGCGAAAAAAACATTGCCCTCGGCGCGAAAGAGCCGTATGATTTCACAAAATGGCAGCCGAATTACGTCTTCATCAACCTCGGTACAAACGACTGCGGCGCGTTTTCACAGCCTGCCTGGACAGATGAAACAACCGGCGAGACGTTTCAGAACCGCCGCACGGAAGACGGTAAGCTGAACCCCGAAGACGAAGCGCGTTTTGCGCACGGCGCGACCGCGTTTTTAAAGCAATTGCGTGGGTATTACCCCAACGCCCGTCTTGTGTGGATCTACGGTATGCTCGGCTTGGAGCTTGCCCCGGCGCTGCAAAAGGCCATAGACGATTACAAAGCAGAAACGGGCGACACGAACGCGGAATTTCTGTCGCTGACGGATGACCTCAAAAATCGCGGCTGCCGTGACCACCCCGGTGTGGGCGCACACCGCACCGCGGCAAACGAGCTTATCGCTTATATAAAGAAACAGAACGCATGAGATAAAGCATCACGGTCGGCCCTAAAAAGCTGCCCGTGATGTTCTATTATATATAAGAAGCAAATCAAAAACGTGCGCGGCACGGAAACAAAACTCTATGCAAAACGCGGGTTATGTAAACTTAACATGTGTATTCTATACATCGGTTGACGATAATTTTTTCTGCGGACACGGTGAGACGCATTTCGACACAAAATCGGCCCGATTGAAACGAACATCCCGCTTTCCAAAGCCGCAAATGCGATTTTTTCGGAGAGCTGCCCAAAATACCGCACGCTTTTTATGAAATATACCTGCCTTTTGACCGCGGTTTTTTGAAAATTTCTGCTGTAAAGGAAAAGTGCCGCACAGCACATGGAATGTATCAAATTCGGAACAATATACGGTATAAAACGGGAAAACGCAGAAAGTTCGCGAAATTCATCGAAATGAATATGCAAGAATATACAATATTAAGGTATAAGAAAATTTGTTCGATGTTTTTGCCTTTGCAAAATTTTTGCAAATTGCACAGAGCGCCGCAAAAAAGTTCCGTAAAAAAGGCAAATAATCGCTTTCAAAAATATCAAATGAGTTGTTATGTAAATTAAAACACCATGCGTAACTCAGCATATTGCACAAAAATAGCCTTTCAAAAAACTTGACAGACCATCATTTTCACATTATACTCTCAAATGACTTTTGGAAAGGGCATTTTGCACCCGTATTTCAAAGGTCAGGAAAGGTAGTGGACGCAAAGCAAGAGGGCGGGGTGGCCGCCGAAGCTTTGCCAAATCGAAGCGCAAAACGCTTCACAGTTTTTTGAAAGGAGCAAGAGCTATGCGGCATGTTAGAAAACAGCAAAAGAGCCTGATGCCGAAGATCCTTCTGATCGTCGTTCTGGTTGCAGCGCTCAGCATCTCTTCCGTTGTTACGGTTATGGCAAATACCGCCGATATCACCGTATATGACGGCTCCGAAACATACAGATTCAGTATGATCGGTCAGAACCCGCAGGAAATTCTTTCCCGCGCGCAGACCGAGGGCATGGCGCCCGTTTCGGACATCGATACCTACGACTTCTCCCCGGAGAACGGCACGCTCACCGTGCAGCGCTTTGTGCGCGTTTCCGTCAAGGAGGATAACGCCTCCCAGATGATTTTAGCCCCGAAAGGCAAAACGCTTTCCGACGTGTTTGCGGAAAACGAGATTACGCTCGGCGCAAGAGATACGACAGATGCCGATCTCACCGCCGCGCTTACGGCAGACATCGCCGTGCAGATCACCCGTGCAAAGCGTGTGTTTGTTTCGGCAGACGGTAAGCGCCGCATGGAAGACCTCAACGAGGGCACCGTAGAAGACGCGCTGAAAGCCGCCGGTATCACGCTCGGCGAAAACGACACCGTCACACCGGCCATGGATACCGCACTTACAAACGGTATGCGCATCCGCGTGCAGCGTTACCTTGACCTCACCGTTACGGCAGACGGCAAAACGACCGAGAAGAGCGTTGCCGCTGAAAATTACAGTGATGCCGTAGAAGCCATGGGCATTACGCTCGGCGAGAACGACCGCATTCTGGTCGCGACCGCAGAGGGTGAAAAGCAGGTGAAGGCAGAGGATAATGTATCGAGCGGCGATGTGATCCGCGTTGTGCGCATCCGCACCGAAGAGGTTATCGAGAACGAAGCTGTCGCGTACAGCACGGTATACGAAGATACCGAAGAGCTCTATGAGGGCGAAACGGAGACGAAGACCGAGGGCGTGGAAGGCGAAGCCAAAGTTACCTACACGGTCACGTATGCGGACGGCGAGGAAGAAAACCGCGTCGTCAAGACGAAAGAAGTTTTAAAGGAAGCAAAGAGCGCGGTCGTGCTGCGCGGTACAAAAGAGAAGCAGAACGTCTTCACGGATGCTTCCGGCGCACCGTCCTCCTTTGAGTATAGCCTTACGGGTTCCTGCACTGCATACTATGCACCGGCAGGCGCCGTCACATCCATCGGCGCTACACCGCAGGTCGGTTATGTCGCCGTAGACCCAAACCGCATCCCGTACGGTTCGCTGCTGTACATCACCGCGGTGGACGGCTCATGGACATATGGCTACTGCTACGCCATGGACACCGGCGGAGCGGCCATGTGCGGTGACATCGTGGCAGACCTCTACTACGATACGCTGGAAGACTGCACCGCATTCGGCAGACGTGATATGATCGTCTACGTTGTGCGCGCAGGCTGGTAAATAAAGTTAACCCCCCTTGATAATAAGAGACAGGTTATCAAGGGGGGTTAGATAATATTTCAAAAATATTAATGAACTGTTGACAATAATAGATAGGATACAACAGGTCCGGTGCGGTATAGATATGGATCGAAAGTGAAGATTACCCATACATTAAACCGCTAGTTTCTTATGATAGGGGTATTACTGTGAAGAAATTAAACCGGAAAATTATCGGGCGGGTCTGCGTGGGCATCGTGCTGCTCGCGCTTGTACTCTGGCTTGTGCCGCTGCCCCTGCCGTTCCATATTTCCCTCTCCGGTGTGCGGGTGGAGGGCAGTACGGCGGCGGAGCCTGCCGCGCTGGAGGCCAAGGGCTGGCGGCTGTGCCGGTTCCTGCGTAGGACGGAGCTGCGAGCGTCGTTTACGGTGGAGACGGCGCAGGGAACGAAAATCTACGAGCCGGTGGATTGTCTGTGGGAGCTGACGTTTCTGGACGGGCCGATCCGCCATGCGGACGGCGGCTGGTATGATCCCGCGTCAAACGCAATTGAGACGCTGCGCTTTGTGTACGGTGCCGACGGCACGACCGCCTTTTTCGAAGTCATGGACGATGGGCAGGATAAGCAGTTCGTGTTCTCTGCAGACGGGCGTGAGCCGGCGGAAACGATGGATTTCCTGCGCGTAGAGCCTGTAGATGCATAGAAAGTGTGCGATAAAAAGAAAGACGGGGCGGTCGGGCCGTCCCGTTTTTTGCTTCGTCGGTTGTATGCCGCGCGGGTGAAAGCACAAGATACGGCGCAAATTGAAAAAACGGAAAAAGCCGCAGAAAAGCTGAAAAATTTTTCGAAAAAAGGGGTTGCAATTTCATACTTTGCCTGTTATAATAATACTTGCGTGACTGCGACAGATATGCGATGAAGCGGGAGGTTGCGGCTGAGACATGCCGGTTTTTCCGTGGAGTATGTCCGATTTCAAACCGGGCGACACAATTTGATACGCTGAGCGGCTCCTACGGGAGTGGCGCGCGGAACCATGCGTTGATTTCTAAGGCGCACAGGCCGGACAAAAAGGCAGATCAATGGTTTTTTTATGAGGGTTTTGTGATTTTACACCGACCCAAAAGCATCCCGGATTTCACAAAAGTGAATATCCGGTTTTTATATGGCTTCTTGGTGAAACACCCGGGCCAGTGTTCATAAAAACCCCCGCCCGCCAACTAAAATTTAACAGGAGGCGATTTAAGTGGCAGTCAAAGAAAAGATCAGGATTAGAATTAAGGGTTACGATCATCAGGTTGTCGATCAGGCAGCTGAAAAGATCGTGCAGACCGCAAAGCGCACGGGCGCAAGAGTTTCCGGCCCGGTACCGCTGCCGACAGAGAAGCAGATCGTCACGATTCTGCGCGCTGTTCATAAGTACAAGGACAGCCGTGAGCAGTTCGAGATGAGAACCCATAAGAGACTTATCGACATCCTGAGACCCAGCAACAAAACCGTTGAGGCGTTGATGGGCTTAGAGCTCCCCGCCGGTGTTGAGATCGAAATCAAGCTCTGATTTCGTTCGACAGATAACCGCTCAACCTACAGGCAGGAGGGTCATGTCGGAGAGATCCGACCAATAACCTAAAGGAGGATACAAAATGCAGAAAGCAATCATCGGCAAGAAGATCGGCATGACGCAGATCTTCGACGAAAAGGGCAGAGTCGTGCCCGTAACAGTTGTTGAAGCCGGTCCGTGTGTTGTCACACAGAAGAAGACTGTTGAAAACGACGGCTACGATGCAGTTCAGGTTGGCTTCGGCGATCAGAAGCCGCAGCGCGTGAGCAAGCCGCTCACCGGCCACTTCAAGAAGGGCGACGTTGCCCCGAAGAAGACCCTGAAGGAATTCAGATTCAGCGATTGCGGCGCTTACAACGTAGGCGACCTCATCAAGGCTGACGTGTTCGCAAACGGCGACAAGGTTGACGTAACGGGCACCAGCAAAGGTAAGGGTTACGCCGGCGTCATCAAGCGCTGGAACTTCCAGAGACTTAAAGAGACCCACGGTTCCGGCCCGGTTGCACGCCACGGCGGTTCCAACGGTGCTTGCTCCAGCCCGTCCAGAGTTTGGAAGGGCCTGAAGATGGCTGGTCACCTCGGCGCAGAGAAGGTCACAGTCCAGAACCTCGCTGTTGTCAAGGTAGACGCAGAAAACAATCTCATCGCAGTTAAGGGCGCTATTCCGGGCCCGAACGGCGGCACCGTTGTTCTGCGCGACAGCGTGAAAGCGTAAGGGAAGGAGGAATAAAGAATGCCTACAGTAGCAGTTTTGAACATGGCAGGCAAAGAGGTCGAAAAGATCGAGCTTGCAGAAGGCGTTTTCGGTATTGAGCCGAACGTTTCCGTCATGAATGATATGGTCAAGGCGTATCTCGCAAACCAGAGACAGGGCACACAGTCCGCCCTCACCCGTTCCGAAGTTTCCGGCGGCGGCAGAAAGCCGTGGAGACAGAAGGGCACAGGCCGTGCAAGACAGGGCTCCACCAGAGCTCCGCAGTGGACACACGGCGGCATCGTGTTCGCACCGAAGCCGAGAGATTACACCGTCACCCTCAACAAGAAGGTGAAGCGTCTCGCTATGAAGTCCGCACTCTCCAGCAAGGTCCAGGATAACGAAATGATCGTTGTCGATTCCATCGCAACCGAGGGTTACAAGACGAAGAAGATTGCTGAGATGCTCAAGGCGCTCGGCAGCGAGAAGAAGGCGCTCATCGTTCTCTCCGAGGTCGATGCACAGGTCATCGCTTCCGCAGCGAACATCCCGGGCGTTAAGACCGCACAGGTCAACACGCTGAACGTATATGACATCCTCAACGCGGACAAGTTCATCGTTGTAAAGGATGCCGTCTCCAAAATTGAGGAGGTGTACGCATAATGAAAGCGCAGGACATCGTCATTCGCCCCATCATCACGGAGAAATCCATGACCGGCGTTGCGAATAAGAAGTACACATTTGAAGTCTGCCAGGATGCAAACAAGATTGAAATCGCTAAGGCGGTTGAAGAGCTGTTCGGCGTCAAGGTTCAGAAGGTCAACACCCTGAACGTTCGCGGCAAGTTCCGCCGCCAGGGCAGATATGAAGGCTACACCAGAGCTTGGAAAAAGGCTGTTGTAACCCTCACCGAGGGCAGCAAGTCCATCGAGTTCTTCGAGTCCATGGTTTAATTCGGCTCGAGTAATTCGAACCCCAAGGGCATGAATGGGAATTTGCCCGATCCCGCAAAGCCAAACAAGGAGTGAAACACAATGGCAATCATTAACTATAAGCCGACTACGAATGCTCGCCGCAACATGTCCACCACGGACTTCAGCGCATTGAGCAAGACGGGTCCGGAGAAGAGCCTGCTGGCTCCGAAGAATAAAGCTGCCGGCCGCAACAGCTACGGCAGAATCACCGTTCGCCACAGAGGCGGCGGCAACCGCAAGAAGTACCGTGTGATCGACTTCAAGCGCCAGAAGAACGACATGGCTGCTACGGTCCTTACCCTCGAGTACGACCCGAACCGTTCCGCTTTCATCGCACTCGTGCAGTACGAAGACGGCGAGAAGAGATACATCATCGCACCGAACGGCCTGAAGGTCGGCGATCAGGTATTCTCCGGTAAGGATGCAGATATTAAGCCCGGCAACGCACTGCCGCTCGCAAATATCCCCACCGGTACCTTTGTCCACAACGTTGAGCTTTATCCCGGCAAGGGCGCACAGCTTGCCCGTGCAGCCGGCATCATGGCTCAGCTGATGGCTAAGGAAAACGGCATGGCTCTGCTGAGACTCCCGTCCGGCGAGCTGAGAAATGTTCCGGATGCCTGCATGGCAACCGTCGGCCAGGTTTCCAATATCGACCACGAGAACGTGAAGATCGGTAAGGCCGGCCGTAAGAGAAACATGGGTTGGAGACCGACCGTCAGAGGTTCCGTCATGAACCCGAATGACCACCCGCACGGCGGCGGTGAGGGCAAGAGCCCTGTTGGTCGCCCGGGCCCGGTTACACCGTGGGGCAAGCCGGCTCTTGGTTATAAGACTCGTTCCAAGAAGAAGGCAAGCAACAAGTTCATCGTTAAGCGCAGAAACGGTAAGTAAGGCACGGAAAGGAGCTTAAAAGAACATGAGCAGAAGCTTAAAAAAGGGTCCTTTTTGTCAGCCCGCACTGCTTAAAAGGATTCAGGCAATGAATGAGAACGGCGAAAAGAAGATCGTCAAGACATGGAGCCGCGCTTCCATGATCTTCCCGGATTTCGTCGGTCACACAATCGCCGTCCATGACGGCCGCAAGCACGTTCCGGTTTACGTGACAGAAGATATGGTCGGTCACAAGCTCGGCGAGTTCGCCCCGACCCGCACCTTCAAGGGTCACGCCGGTTCCAAGACCAGCCGCTAAGAGAAAGGAGAGTATAAGATGGAAGCAAAAGCAGTTCTGAAGTATACCCGAATTTCTCCCCGCAAGGTTGAGATCGTTCTGGACCTCATCAGAAACAAGCCCGTTGACCTCGCAATGGCAATCCTGAAGCACACCCCGAAGGCGGCGTGCGAAGATCTCGAGAAGCTCCTCAAGAGCGCGATCGCAAACGCAGAGAACAACTTCAACATGGACAGAAACAACCTCTATGTTTCCGAGTGCTACGTTTGCCCGGGTCCGATGCTCAAGAGAATCCGCCCGAGAGCTCAGGGAAGAGCTTACAGAATTTTGAAGAGAACCTCTCATGTCACACTCGTTGTGAAAGAGAAGGAATAAGCGAGGAGGTCACATAAATGGGTCAGAAAGTTAATCCCCACGGCTTACGCGTGGGCGTCATCAAAGACTGGGATTCCCGCTGGTTCGCAAAGAAAGCTGATTTCGGCGATACGCTCGTTGAGGACTACAACCTCCGCAAAACGCTGAAGAAGCAGCTCTACCTCGCAGGTGTTCCGAAGATTGAAATTGAGCGCGATGCCTCCAAGGTTCGCATTCACATTCACTGCGCAAAGCCCGGTATGGTCATCGGTAAGGGCGGCGCAGAAATCGAGAAGCTCCGCGCACAGTGCGAGAAGCAGCTCGGCAAGCCGGTCGTCATCAACATTGTTGAAGTTAAGCGCCCGGACCTCGACGCACAGCTCGTAGCAGAGAACGTTGCACAGCAGCTCGAAAAGAGAATCGCATTCAGACGTGCGATGAAGCAGTGCATCGGCCGCTCCATGAAGCTCGGCGCAAAGGGTATCAAAATCATGTGCTCCGGCCGTTTGAACGGTGCGGAAATCGCAAGAAGCGAGCAGTATCATGACGGTACCATTCCGCTGCAGACCATCCGTGCGGACATCGATTACGGCTTTGCAGAAGCAGCTACCACCTACGGCCGCATCGGCGTTAAGGTTTGGCTGTACAAGGGCGAAGTGCTCAACGAGAGCAACAACACCCGCAGAAACAATAAGAGAGAAGGAGGACGTGCGTAATGTTACTGCCTAAGAGAGTTAAATACCGCAGAGTGCACAGAGGTCGCCTGACCGGTAAGGCATATCGCGGCAATAAGGTGACATACGGCGACTTCGGCCTTCAGGCTCTTGAGCCCGCATGGATCACCTCCAACCAGATCGAAGCAGCCCGTGTTGCTATGACGCGTTACTGCAAGCGTTTCGGTAAAGTTTGGATCAAAATTTTCCCGGACAAGCCGATCACACAGAAGCCGGCTGAAACCCGAATGGGTTCCGGTAAAGGTTCCCCGGAGTACTGGGTAGCTGTCGTTAAGCCCGGCAGAGTTATGTTCGAGCTCGGCGGTGTTTCGGAAGAGACTGCACGTGAGGCACTTCGCCTTGCAAGCAACAAGCTTCCGATTAAGTGCAAGTTTGTAGCAAAAGAGGAGGGCTAAGAGTAATGAAAGCTTCTGAAATCAGACAGCTCACAGCAGAAGAGCTGAACACAAAACTGAATGACCTCAAGGCTGAGCTCTTTAACCTCAGATTCCAGCTCGCTATTAACCAGCTCGAAAACCCGATGCGCATCTCGGCGGTTAAGAAGGACATCGCTCGTGTTAAGACAGTTATCCGTGCGAATGAGCTTAGCAAAGAGAACGCATAAGGGAAGGGAGGATTAGACGTGAGCGAAAGAAACATGAGAAAGACAACTGTCGGCAAGGTCGTCAGCAATAAGATGGATAAGACAATCGTTGTTGCTGTTGAGGACAGTTACAGACATCCGCTTTACAACAAGATCATCAAGCGTACCGTTAAGAGAAAAGCCCATGACGAAGAGAACGTCTGCGGCATCGGCGACAGAGTGCGTATTATGGAAACTCGTCCCCTCTCTAAGGATAAGAGATGGCGCCTGGTTGAGATTATCGAGAAAGCCAAATAATCGGCTTTAGCAGAAGGAGGAATTTACTGTGATTCAGCAGCAGACTTACCTCAAGGTGGCCGACAACACAGGAGCGAAGGAGCTTATGTGCATCCGCGTTCTCGGTGGTACAGGCCGGAGGTATGCAAATATCGGCGACGTCGTGGTAGCATCTGTTAAAAAAGCAGCACCCGGCGGAGTTGTTAAGAAGGGCGACGTAGTTAAGGCGGTTATCGTAAGATCCGCATCCGGCGTTCGCCGCGAAGACGGCACCTACATTCGTTTCGACGAAAACGCAGCCGTCATCATCCGTGATGATAAAAACCCCAGAGGCACACGTATCTTCGGGCCGGTCGCTCGCGAACTGCGCGACAAGGAATACATGAAGATTCTGTCCCTCGCCCCGGAAGTTCTTTAATTGGAGGTGTCCTGAAATGAGTAAAGTTCATGTTAAAACCGGTGACACCGTCGTTATCCTCAGCGGTAAAGACCGCGGCAAGAAGGGCAAGATCATGGCTGTTTCCCCGAAAGAGGGCAAGGTCATCGTAGAGAATGCCAACATTGTCTCTAAGCACGTAAAGCCCCGCAAGATGGGCGAGGCCGGCGGCATCATCAAGGCAGAGTCCGCGATCTACGCCTGCAAGGTCCAGGTTGTTTGCCCCCGCTGCGGCAAGCCGACCCGTGTCACCCACAAAGTGCTTGAGGATGGCACAAAAGAGCGCATTTGCAAAAAATGCGGCGAGTCGCTTTAATCTGGAGGGAATAAAATGGCAAGACTGAATGATTTTTACAAAGCAGAGGTCGCACCCGCTCTCATGACGAAGTTCGGCTACAAGAGCGTTATGCAGATCCCGAAGCTCGATAAAATTGTGATCAATGTCGGCGCCGGCGAGGCAAAAGACAACGCGAAGGTCATCGATTCCATTTCCGGCGACCTCGCGACGATCACCGGCCAGAAGCCCATCGTTTGCAGAGCTAAGAAGTCCGTTGCAAACTTCAAGCTCCGTGAAGGCATGCCGATCGGCGTTAAGGTAACGCTGCGCGGCGAGAAGATGTGGGAGTTCATGGACCGCCTGTTCAACGTAGCGCTTCCGCGCGTGCGTGACTTCCGCGGCATCAACCCCAACTCCTTCGACGGCAGAGGCAATTACAGCCTGGGTATCAAAGAGCAGCTCATCTTCCCTGAGATCGAGTACGATAAGATCGACAAGGTCCGCGGCATGGATGTGTGCTTCGTTACGACGGCAAATACCGATGAAGAGGGCCGCGAGCTCCTGAAGCTCATGGGCGCTCCGTTTGAAAAGTAAGGAGGGAATACTGTGGCCAAGACTTCAATGAAACTCAAGCAGCAGAGAGAGCAGAAGTTCTCTACGCGCGAATATAACAGATGCAAGATCTGTGGCAGGCCGCATGCCTACCTTCGCAAGTTCGGCATCTGCCGTATCTGCTTCCGTGAGCTGGCTTATAAGGGCCAGATCCCGGGTGTTAAGAAAGCAAGCTGGTAAAAGCTTTATAGGAGGTTAATAAATCATGCAGATTACAGATACAATCGCTGACCTGCTTACCCGTATCCGCAACGCTCAGTCTGCGAAGCATGACACTGTTGACATCCCTGCTTCTAACATGAAGAAGGCTATTTGCCAGATTCTTGTTGACGAAGGTTATGTCAAGAGCTTTACGGTTACCGAGGACGGCAAACAGGGCGTCATCACCGTAACACTGAAGTATGTTGAAGGCGGCGTGCCGGCAATCAAGGGCCTCAAGAGAGTCTCTAAGCCGGGTCTCCGCATCTATTCCAACGCAGCAGAGCTGCCGAAGGTCATGAAGGGCCTCGGCACCGCCATCATCTCCACCTCTAAGGGCGTTATGACCGACCGCGAGGCAAGAAAGATGAACATCGGCGGCGAAGTTCTCGCGTTCATTTGGTAATCAGGGAGGTGCAATAACATGTCCAGAATTGGAAGAAAACCGATAAATATTCCCGCAGGCGTCGAGGTTAAGGTAGACGGTAGCTGCGTAACGGTCAAGGGCCCGAAGGGCACGCTGACTCAGAAGTTCCAGCCGAGCATGAACATCGCTGTGGAGGGCGCTGAGATTGTTGTTACACGTCCGAACGACGACAAAGAGAACCGTTCTCTGCACGGCCTCACCCGTACCCTTATCCACAACATGATCGTGGGTGTAACGGAAGGCTTTAAGAAAGAGCTCGAAGTCAACGGTGTTGGCTACCGTGTTCAGAAGCAGGGCACAAACCTGGTTATGAACCTCGGTTTCTCGCATCAGGTCATCGTTCCGGAAACGGACGAGATCAAGATCGAAGTTCCGGCTCCGAACAAGATCATCATCAATGGTATCGACAAGCAGAAGGTCGGCCAGTTCGCAGCGGAAGTCCGCGAGAAGAGACCGCCGGAGCCGTACAAGGGCAAGGGCATCAAGTACATTGATGAGGTTGTTCGCCGCAAGGAAGGCAAGACCGGTAAGGGTAAATAATAGGTTAGGAGTGAGATAAAAATGGTTAGTAAGGCAGATAAGAACGTAGCCAGACTGCGCCGCCACAAGAGAGTTCGCGGCAAGATCAGCGGCACACCGGAAAGACCGCGCCTCGATGTTTTCCGCTCCAATATGCATATTTACGCTCAGATCATCGATGATGTGAACGGTGTTACACTGTGCGCAGCATCCTCGGTTGAGAAGGCGTTTACCGGCAACGGCGGAAACAAAGAAGCAGCACACGCAGTAGGCAAGCTGATCGCAGAAAGAGCAGCAGAAAAGGGTATCACCGATGTGGTCTTCGACCGCGGCGGCTATATCTTCCACGGCCGCGTCAAAGAGCTGGCCGACGGCGCCCGCGAGGGCGGCCTCAACTTCTAAGAAGGAGGAATATTGTTTTGGCTATGAAAATTGACGCATCCACACTCGATCTGAAGGAGCGCGTAGTTGCTATCAACCGCGTTTCCAAGACCGTTAAAGGCGGCCGTATCTTTAAGTTCGCCGCTCTTGTTGTTGTCGGTGACGGCAACGGCATCGTAGGCTTTGGCATCGGCAAGTCCGGCGAAGTTCCGGACGCGATCCGCAAGGGCATTGAAGACGCTAAGAAGAACCTGCAGAAGGTTGCTCTGCGCGGCTCCACCATCCCGCACGAGATCGTCGGCGAATTCGGCGCAGGCCGTGTTCTCTTAAAGCCGGCAGCGCCCGGTACCGGCGTTATCGCAGGCGGCCCGGTTCGTGCCGTTGTTGAAAGCGTTGGCATCAAGGACATCCGTACAAAGGCACTGCGTTCCAACAACCCGTGCAACGTTGTACGCGCAACTCTCGCCGGTCTCTCCGAGCTGAGAACCGCAGAAGAGGTTGCAGCTGTTCGCGGCAAGTCCGTAAGTGAAATTCTGTAAGGAGGTTTGCAATATGGCAGACGTAAAGATTACGTTGAAAAAGAGCCTCATCGGCTGCAAAAAGCCCCAGATTGCAACCGCCGAGGCGCTCGGCCTGCATAAGGTCGGCGATACAACCACTCAGCCCGATAATGCACAAACAGAGGGCAAAATCAAGAAGATCATTCATTTGGTCGAGGTTATCAAAGGCTAAGGAGGTGTGTTTGAATGAAGCTCAATGAACTCAGAGCTACCCCGGGCGCAATGCAGGACGCAAAGCGCATCGGCAGAGGTCATGGCTCCGGCAACGGTAAAACAGCCGGTAAGGGCCACAAAGGTCAGAAGGCAAGAGCGGGCCACGGTTTCCGCCCCGGTTTTGAAGGCGGTCAGATGCCGCTGCAGAGAAGAATCCCGAAGAGAGGTTTCAACAATATCTTCGCTAAGGAGATCGTTGCGATCAACCTGAACGCCCTCAACGCCTTTGAAGACGGCGCAGTCGTCGATCAGGCAGCACTCGTTGAAGCAGGCATCATCAAGTCTGCATGCGACGGTGTTAAGGTTCTTTCCAATGGCGCGCTGACCAAAAAGGTTACCGTTAAGGCTAACGCTTTCTCCGAAGCAGCCAAGGCGAAAATTGAGGCTGCAGGTGGGAAGGCCGAGGTGATCTAAGTGTTTAATACACTCAAAAACGCTTGGAGGATCCCGGATCTCCGTAAGAAACTCCTGTATACGCTTTTGATCATCATTGCTTTCCGTTTCGGCTCTGTTGTGCCGGTACCGTTCCTGAACGTTTCCGCGCTCAACACGCTGATGGCAAGCGCCAATGAAACTGCACTGGGTTATATCAATATGTTAACGGGCGGCGCGTTCGCAAATGCAACGCTGTTTGCAATGGGTATCACCCCGTACATCAACTCTTCCATCATCATTCAGCTCCTCACGGTGGCGATTCCCGCCTTGGAGCGCATGGCGAAGGAAGGCGAAGAAGGCAGAAAGAAAATTGCTGCCATTACGAGATACACCACGGTGGGTCTCGGCCTCATTCAGGGTACCGCTTATTATTTCTACCTGAGAAACAATAACATTACCCTGTACAAGGAAGGTTTCTCCGCAGTATTTACTGCAATCATTATTGTTCTCACGTTCACCGCCGGCACGGCGCTGATCATGTGGATGGGTGAGCAGATCAACCAGAAGGGCGTAGGCAACGGCATTTCCATCATCTTGTTTGCCGGTATCGTCGCACGTCTTCCGGTTACGATGGGTCAGATCTGGAGCTACTTCTCGGCTGCAATGCAGTCTCCGGAGAGCTACGGTAAGTACTTTGTCTTTGCACCGCTGTTCATCATCCTTTTCCTCGCGGTCATTTGGGTCATCGTTTTCATGAACGATTCCGAGCGCCGCATTCCGGTGCAGTATGCTAAGAAGGTCGTTGGCAGAAAGGTTTACGGCGGTCAGAGCACGTTCCTGCCGATCAAAGTGACCATGAGCGGTGTTATGCCGGTCATCTTCGCGTCTGCGATCCTCTCCATTCCGAGCACCATTCGCCTCTTTGTCGGCGAACCGACCGGCTTCTGGAAGGGCTTCTTCAATGCCTTCTCCTCCACCGGCTGGCTGTACAGTGTTCTGTACCTGCTGCTCATCGTTGTGTTTGCTTACTTCTACATGACGATCCAGTACAACCCGATTGAAATGGCGAACAACCTCCGCACCAATAACGGTACGATCCCCGGCATCCGTCCGGGCCGTCCGACGGCGGAGTTCATCAGCAAGATCCTTTCCAAGATAACGCTCATCGGCGCGATCTTCCTCGCGTTCGTTGCGATCCTGCCGATCCTTTACAGCAACCTCACCGGCATGTATGGCCTTTCCATGGGCGGCACGTCCGTCATCATCATGGTCGGCGTTGCGCTGGAGACTGTAAAGCAGATCGAATCTCAGATGATGATGCGTCACTACAAGGGCTTCCTTGATTAAGCCCCCGGGCGCATAAGATACGAAAGGAGTCATGAACAATGAAGCTGATCCTTTTAGGTGCACCGGGTGCCGGTAAAGGCACCCAGGCAGAAGTTATCTGCAAACATCTCGGAATACCCGCCATTTCTACGGGCAATATTCTGAGAGAGGCGCTGAAAAGCGGCACGGAAATGGGCCTCAAGGCGAAAGCCTTTATGGATGCCGGCCAGCTTGTCCCGGATGAGATCGTCATCGGTATCATCAAGGACCGTCTGGCAGAGGAAGACTGCAAAAACGGTTTTATCCTCGACGGTTTCCCGAGAACCATTCCGCAGGCCGAGGCTCTGGACGCTTCCGGCGTTGTGATCGATCGGGTCATCGATATCGAAGTGCCCGACGAGAAGATCGTCACGAGAATGTCCGGACGCCGTGTCTGCGAAAAGTGCGGCTCTTCCTACCACCTGCTTTACAAGAAGCCGGCAGTGGAAGGCGTCTGCACGAACTGCGGCGGCACCCTTGTTCAGCGCAAGGATGACCACCCGGATACCGTTAAGGACCGCCTGCGCGTCTATCACGAGCAGACCGAGCCCTTAAAGGAATACTACGAGAAGCAGGGCAAGCTGCACATCGTAGAAGGTCAGGAGGAGGTCGCCGATACGACCGCCCTCACACTCAAAGCATTAGAGGCGTAAGCATGATTAACCTGAAAACGACCCGTGAACTGCGTTATATGCGTGACGCGGGAAAGATTTCGCAGGAAGCATTGCTGAAGGCCGGTGAAGCGGTCCGTCCGGGTGTTTCTACACTCGAACTGGACAAGATCGTCAGAAGAACAATCGAGAAGGCGGGCGCCGTGCCCAGCTTTCTCGGTTATGGCGGTTTTCCGGCGAGCGCCTGCATTTCGGTAAATAATGTGGTTATCCACGGCATACCTTCAGCACACGAAATTCTCAAAGAGGGCGATATCGTTTCCATTGACGTTGGCGCAATCTATGAGGGATTCAACGGAGACAACGCATGGACCTTCCCGTGCGGCAAAGTTTCCGAAGAAGCACAGAAGCTGATGGATGCGACCCGAGAGAGCCTGTTCCTTGCGATTGAAAAGGCTGTGCCGGGCAACCGCATCGGCGATATCGGCTCCGCAGTGCAGCAGTATGTCGAAGCTCGCAATTACTCGGTGGTACGGGAATTTGTCGGCCACGGCGTAGGTGCGAAGCTGCATGAAGACCCCAGTGTTCCAAATTACGGCACCCCCGGCAGGGGTGTACGCCTGTTACCGGGCATGACGATCGCGATCGAGCCCATGGTCACGCAGGGCAGCTGCGAGGTTAAAATTCTCAAAGACGGCTGGACCACCGTGACGAAGGACGGCAAGCTTGCCGCCCACTTTGAACACAGTATAGCCATTACACCCGACGGCCCTGTGATTCTCACATCACTGGATTGAGGTGTCAGATGGACTGTGTACGCGGACAGATTATGCGGTCGCTTAAAGGTCATGATAAAGGCGATTTTCAGGTGGTGCTGAAAACGGACGGCGTGTATGCCTACATGGCAGACGGCAAACGTCGCAGGATGGAAGCACCGAAAAAGAAAAAGCTGATGCATTTAGCCCCGACGGCGACGGTGCTCAGCGAAGAGAGCCTTTCGACCAATCGACAAATACGCACGGCGCTCACAGCATACAGAGCGCACACAACGTAACATTTAAATGTAAGGATTGGTGAGACAAGAATGTCAAAGCAGGACGTAATTGAAGTAGAAGGAATCGTAAAGGAAGCTCTGCCGAACGCGACGTTCCAGGTAGAGATCCCAGGCGGGCATATGATCCTGGCTCACATCTCCGGCAAGCTGCGCATGAATTTCATCCGCATCCTTCCGGGCGATAAGGTCACACTGGAAATGAGCCCGTACGATCTGACAAAGGGACGCATTACGTGGCGTTCCAAGTAAGATAAAATAGATTTGAAGACCCCACAACGCATAAGGAGGGCACACAAATGAAAGTCAGACCTTCTGTTAAGAAGATGTGTGAAAAATGCAAGATCATCAAGCGCAAGGGTAAAGTCATGGTCATCTGTGAAAACCCGAAGCACAAGCAGCGCCAGGGCTGAGGCTCTGAAATATTTATGGAGGTGCAATAAGCATGGCTCGTATTGCTGGTATTGATTTACCCAGAGACAAAAGAATCGAGATTGCTCTTACCTACATCTTCGGCATCGGCCGCAAGACAGCGTCGGACATCTGCGCTGCTACGGGCGTTGATCCGGACATCCGCGTAAGAGATCTTTCTGAAGATGACGCTACAAAGTTGAGAGAATATATCGACCACCACTACACCGTTGAGGGCGACCTCCGCCGTAATGTTGCGTTCGATATCAAGAGACTCGTTGAAATCGGCTGCTACCGCGGTGTCCGTCACCGCAAGGGCCTGCCGGTAAGAGGCCAGCGCTCTAAGACCAACGCAAGAACGCGCAAGGGTCCGAGAAAGACCATGGCCAACAAGAAGAAGTAATCGGGAGGGATTTTAAATGGCAGCTACAAAAGGCGGAAAGAAAGCAGTAACCGCAGTCCGCAGACGCCGTGAGCGCAAGAATATTGAGCGTGGCGCTGCACATATCCAGTCCACCTTCAACAACACGATCGTAACCATCACTGATACGCAGGGCAATGCGGTATCCTGGGCAAGCGCCGGCGAACTCGGTTTCCGTGGTTCCAGAAAGTCCACGCCGTTCGCAGCACAGACCGCTGCGGAGACCGCGGCTAAGATTGCTATGGAGCATGGCATGAAGAGCGTAGAAGTCTATGTTAAGGGCCCGGGCGCAGGCCGTGAAGCCGCTATCCGTGCACTGCAGTCGGCAGGTCTTGAGGTCAGCATGATCAAAGACGTAACGCCGATCCCGCACAACGGATGCCGCCCGCCGAAGAGAAGACGCGTATAACAGATTAGGAGGTTACAGAATATGGCTAAGAACAGACAGCCCATTGCAAAGCGCTGCAAAGCGCTGGGCATTTCTCCGGCCGTTATGGGTTACAGCAAGAAGACCACCATCCGCAATCCGGGCAACGGTATGCGCAGAAAGCAGTCTGAATATGCAACTCAGCTCAAGGAGAAGCAGAAACTGAAGTTTATTTACGGCGTTCTGGAGCACCAGTTTGCAAGCTATTTTGATATGGCTGAGCGTCAGACCGGCATGACGGGCGAAAACCTGCTTCGTCTGCTGGAGCGTCGTCTCGATAACGTCGTGTTCCGTCTCGGCTTTGCTTCCACCCGCCGCGACGCACGCCAGCTTGTCAACCACGGTCACTTCACCGTGAACGGCAAGAAGGTCAACATTCCGTCTTACCTTGTGAAGCCGGGCGACGTCATTGCTGTGCGTGAAGCTAGCCGTAGCAGCGTGAAGTTCTCCAAGCTCACCGGCGCAGACGCACCGCTCGTCACCACTCCCGAGTGGATGGAGCGCAACAAGGAAGCCCTTGAGGGCAAGATCCTTCGCATGCCGGAGCGCAGCGACATTGAATTTGAGGTAGAAGAGCATCTCATCGTTGAGTTGTACTCCAAGTAATCCAGTAAAACTTAACATTATTTTATGGGTTTTACGAATTACGTCAAATGTGTAAAGGAGGATCGCAAATGATTGAGATGATACAAAGACCGAGAATAGAGACCGAGGAATTATCCAACGATAACACTTACGGCCGGTTTATGGTAGAGCCGTTGGAGCGCGGCTTCGGCACTACGCTGGGCAACAGCCTGCGCCGTGTGCTTCTTTCCAGCCTGCCGGGTGTAGCCCCGAAGTCGATCAAGATCGACGGCGTCGTACACGAGTTCTCCACCATTCCGGGTGTTAAGGAAGATGTCACCGAAATCGTTCTGAACATCAAGGGTCTCATTGCCAAGTTGCACTGCGAAGGCCCGAAAACCGTGGAGATTTCTGCTGAAGGCCCCTGCATCGTAACGGCAGATTCCATCAAGTGCGACAGCGAAGTAGAGATCCTGAACCCGGACCTGCACATTGCAACGCTTGGTGAAGGCGCAAAGCTGTACATGGAGATCGTGCTCGATGAGGGCCGCGGCTATGTTTCCGGTGAACGCAACAAGCAGAATATGCCGCAGGGCGTGATCGGTGAATTGGCAGTTGATTCTATTTACACACCGGTGTTAAAGGTTAACTTTAACGTAGAGCCTGCCCGTGTAGGCCAGCGCATCGATTTCGACAAGCTGACCCTTGAGGTATGGACAAACGGAGTTATTACCGCACAAGAGGCGGTGTCGCTCGCTGCCAAGATCCTTACAGACCAACTGAACCTCTTCGTTGACCTTTCCGAAAAGGGTAAGGCGATGGATACCATCGTAGAGAAGAGCGGCAGCGATGATGCACAGGTGCTCAAGATGACGATTGAAGAGCTGGACCTTTCCGTCCGTTCCTTCAACTGCTTAAAGCGTGCCGGCATCAACACGGTGGAAGACCTTGTTTCAAAGTCCGAAGAAGACATGATGAAGGTCAGAAACCTGGGCCGCAAGTCGCTTGAAGAAGTCATCTGGAAGCTTGCGCAGCTCGGCTACAGCCTCCGCAAGGACGATGAATAATTTAATTACCATTACCAAACGATAGGAGTGACAATCATGCCGGGAACAAGAAAACTCGGAAGAGACACTGCACATAGACTGGCTATGCTGCGCGGCCTCGTTACGTTCTTCTTCGAGAACGGAAAGATCGAGACAACTGCAACAAGAGCACAGGAAGTCCGCGCTCTTGCTGAAAAGATGATCACAATCGCGAAGGAAGATACCCTTGCAAACAGAAGAAACGTCATGGCTTTCATCACCAAGGAAAGCGTCACGAACAAGCTGTTCAAGGAAATCGCTCCGAAGTATGCTGACCGTAACGGCGGCTACACCCGCATCACGAAGCTCGGGCCGCGCCGCGGCGACGCAGCTGAGATGGCGATCATTGAGCTGATCTGATCTCAATATAATCAGTGAAATTGGCTGTCGGCTTTTGCCGGCAGCCTTTTTGCATTTTGCGGGGAGCGTGAATTCTTCATTACTCCGCAAAAGGAGAAGAAGGGAAAATTTTCGGTTATAAAATGTGAGAATTCCGATATTTTGTGTATTTTCTGCGGATTTCCTTGTATTTCGGGGCATTATCCGTTATAATAAAGCAGGTCAACAAAGGGAAGATAAGGCGTATGTCTTTAGAAAGGATAGGATACCATGGGTTATGTATATGCTGCCATGTGGCTTATTGCAGGACTGATCTTGATTTTCCGTCTGTCGAAAGAGAATAAGATATTCTACGTTGCAGGCGGATTTTTCCTTGTGCTTGGCGTGTGGTGGCTTTTGGATTCGCTTTTCCCGGATTGGAAAGTGTTTCAGGGCACACCGGGCGCCATATTAAAAGTGCTCACGTTCATCGTTCTCGTTGTGCTGGCAATCGTGTTCTTTATTCTGAACCGCAGAGGCTGGAAAGCGGAAGCCGCAATGAATAAAATGCAGGAAAAGGACGACGAAAAAGATAACTTTTAACCGCAAAATCCGTAAATTTCTTCTCGTAGAAAGAAGTGGTAAAAATGAAAATTGCACCTTCTATGCTCGCAAGCGACTTTACCCGCATGGGCGAGTGCGCAAGGTCCGTCAGCGCGGCCGATTGGCTGCACCTCGATATTATGGACGGTCATTTCGTGCCGAACATCAGCTTTGGCCCGGATGTCGTCAAGGCACTGCGTCCGTTAAGCGACCTTACGTTTGACGTGCACCTCATGATCTCGCACCCGAAGCAGTATGTCCGCCAGTTTGCGGAGGCCGGCGCGGAGATCATCACGTTCCACGTGGAGTGCGACGACGACATTGATGAAACCATCACCGAAATCGAAAAGTACGGCGTAAAGCCGGCGTTGTCTTTAAAGCCGGGCACGCCCGTTGAGTGCCTGTACCCGTACCTCGACCGCCTTTATATGGTGCTCGTCATGACGGTGGAGCCGGGCTTCGGCGGCCAGAAGTTCATGGCTGATCAAATGGAAAAGCTGCGCGCGCTGCGTGCAAAACGCCCGGAGCTCATCTTAGAGGTGGACGGCGGCGTGAACCGTGAAACCGCGCCCATCTGCCGCGAAAACGGCGCAGACGTTGCCGTGGCAGGCACAGCCGTGTTCCGCGCGGAGAACATCCCCGCCGAGATCGCATTGCTGCGCGGCGAATGATTTTTTGAAATACCGCGTGTGTACAGGTAATGTACGGTTTGTGAAGAGTTCACATTTTGTTCATATTTGCAAATTGTTTTTTCACATAGCCGTCACAGAAAGCCGCTATAATGCGGATAACTAAAGTTATCGTTTGTTTTGTTAAGTCAACACTGCGCAAAGCACGTTCTTTATGCAGTGTTGACTTAATTTTTTGCCCGAAATACGGCATGGCTATTGCAAAACGGCGAAAACTGCGGTATGATAATTTGTGCGCTTCCGCTGCCCTGCATAGGGGCGCGGAAACCCAAAACAGAGGATCTAAACGGTTCCGGAAGCGGTCTCCCTTTTTCCACAAAAGGTTCACCGCGTGTTCAAAACCGTTTCGAGCGACGCGCAGCTGCGCGGGCGCCATTGGGGAGGACTTTGCACGGGAATTTCCCGGGTACATATTTCCGTCCCGCAGAGAAAGGATGGTCATCAAACATGATCGAGGTCAAAAACCTCACGAAGCGCTACGGTACAAATACAGCGCTGAACAATGTCAGCTTCACGGTTGAAGAGGGCACCATCGTCGGCTTCCTCGGGCCGAACGGTGCAGGTAAATCCACAACCATGAATATCATCACCGGGTACCTTTCCGCCACGAGCGGTTCGGTCACGGTACAGGGCAAAAATACTCTGGAAAACCCGAACGAAGTGAAAAAGCTCATCGGCTACCTGCCGGAGCTGCCGCCGCTTTACATGGATATGACGGTCAAAGAGTACCTCAACTTCATGTATGAACTGAAGGGCGTCAAGCTCGACCGCAAGCAGCATATCGGCGAGATCTGCCGCCTGACGAAGATTGACAACGTCTACACTCGTCTCATCGGCAACCTGTCTAAGGGCTACAAGCAGCGTGTCGGCATTGCGCAGGCTCTGCTCGGCAACCCGCCTGTCCTCATTCTGGACGAGCCCACCGTTGGCCTTGACCCGAAGCAGATCATCGAGATTCGCAACCTCATCAAGAGCCTCGGCAGAAACCACACGATTATTCTGTCCTCCCACATCCTGCCCGAAGTGCAGGCCGTGTGCGAGCGCGTGATTGTCATGAACAATGGCTGTCTTGTGGCGGACGGCGCAACGGATACGTTGGCGCACGACCTTTCCGCAGAGCACCGCATCATTGCGCGCATTGACGGCCCGGAAAGCGAAATTCTGCAGGCCATCCGCGGCATGGAGCACATTGTGGAGGTTTACTCTCTCGGCGAGAAGGAAAAGGGCGTCTTCGAGATTTCCATCGAGGGCGAGCCGAACTACGACCTGCGCCGCAACCTGTTTGCACTGCTCACCCGCAAGGGCTGGCCGCTGCTGGCTTTGAGAAACACAGACCTCACGCTGGAGGAAGTCTTCCTGCAGCTTACAAGCGGCGATGCTTCCCACGCTGCTCCGGCAGAGCCTGCGGTTGAAGTGGAAACAGAACCCGAAAACACCGAAGCATCTGAGCCCGAAGAGGCTGAAACGAAGGAGGATGCAGAGAAATGAGAGCAATATTCAAAAGAGAGATGAGAGCGTACTTCGCTTCCCCGGTCGGCTATGTCGTCGTGGCGGCGCTGCTTGCGCTTTACGGCTTCTTCTATTATCAGGTTATGGCCATCGGCTCCAGCTCGTACATCACGCAGGTGTTCAGCACCATGTTTATGTTCAGCATGATGATTATGCCGATCATCACGATGCGCAGCATGAGCGATGACCGCAAGAATAAGACCGACCAGGCGCTCATCACGGCGCCGGTCAGCGTGACGGGCATCGTTATGGGCAAGTTCCTCGCGGCGTTCGGCGTGTATTTCATCGCGAACACCCTGGCACTGCTGCCGGCCATCACGATGGGCTTTTTCTCCTCCGCGTTCCCGTGGGGCATTCTCTTTGGCAACTACATCGGCACGCTGCTGTACGGCGCGGCTATGATCTCCATCGGTGTGTTCATTTCCGGCCTCACCATCAGCCAGGTCATCGCGGCTATCGGCACGTTCGTCATTGCCGTTTTCCTGATGTTCGTCGACCAGATTGCGTCTGCGCTCTCCGGCAACTTCATCGGCACCATCCTCACATGGATCTCGTTCACCTCGCGATATGATACCTTCACGCAGGGCATATTCAGCGTTTCAAGCTGCGTGTACTTCATCAGCGTGGCGGCTGTGTTTGTGTTCCTGACCGCCCGCAGGGTGGAAAGCCGCCGCTGGAACTAAGGGAGGAGCATAGAGATGAGTAAGAAACCGAACCTTTCCGCAGTAAAGACCGCGGTGCATAAAGAAAAATTCAAGCACGGCTCTTTGGCCGTTGTGTTCACGGTTGTGTTTATCGCCGTGATTATCGTCATCAACGTTCTGGTCTCTGCGCTGACCACGCGTTTTCCGTCCATGAACTTCGACCTCACGAAAGAGGGCCTCAATACCCTGAGCGATGAAGCAACGGACGTGGCAAAGGAGATCGTCAACGAAACGACCATTTACATCATCGGCTCCGAGGACGCGATCCGCGGCGATGAGGTCTATTCCAATTACAGCTTAAAGTACAGTCAGGTCGCGAATCTCGCAGACCGTCTGCATGAGCTGAACGACAAGATCAAAGTCGAGTACATCGACCCGGACCTGAACCCGCAGTTCATCAGCGACTATGCTGGTGACTCCCTTACGACCGGTAAGGTCATGGTCAAGACGGATAAGCGCCACAAGACGCTCGCCGTTACCGACCTGTTCAGCATCCAGCAGGATTCTTCCACCGGCCAGTATAACTACTACTCCAAGGTAGACGGCGCGCTTGCAAACGCCCTGTACCTCGTCAATCTCGATACCGTTCCGGTCGTCGCATTCGCAACGGGTCATAGCGAAGCTGTTACGACCTCAACATCTACGAGTTTCACAGGATTGTTAAATGACAATAACTTTGAAGTCAAAGAGTTCAACATGCTGACAGACGAAATTCCGGAAGACGCATCTATCGTTATACTTGGTATGCCGACTACCGATTATACGTCCGAAGAGCTTTCTAAGCTTGAAGCCTATCTTGGTGACGAGAAAATGGCCTCTTCCAGAACGTTGTATGTAATGACAGCGCCGAATGCTGGCTGGAGTTCTATGCCAAACCTTTCTTCTTTCTTAGCTGAGTGGGGTATGGAGCCTCAGTCTCAGGAGGTATTGGAGAGCAACACCAATAACACTCTTTATAATATGCCGTATGCAATTTTTGCAAATGTTACAGATAGTGTACTTAGCAAAACTTATGATAATGTTGTAAAGGTACAGGCTGCTCCCGTAAAGCGTTTGTTTACAGCAAACAACGATATCAGTACTTATTCTGTGATTGAAACCAGTGATACTGCTTACCTTTCCAACGATGAAAAGGTTCTCGAAACACCGGAAACGGACACATATACTATTCTTGCATTTGCACAGCGCTATATGGATAATCAGGGTAAGATATGCGCAAATGTAGTTGTTGATGGTTGTGCAGCGGATTTCTATGATGGAAGTAGTTTATTGGGCAACTCCACCTTTGGCAATAAGGATGTTACGTTGGACCTCATTAAGAACCTTACAGGAACGACGGACACCCGCGTAGGTCTTACTGTTAACCAGACACAAACGAATACAATGGATATTAGTGCTTCCTCTGCTGTAACTTGGAGCATTGGTATGATGTTGTTCACCATTATGGTGCCGGTTGCCGTCCTTGTCATCGGCCTTGTCATCTTCCTCAGAAGAAGACATCTGTAAGTCGAAGAAAGGAACCTGCTTTCCATGAAGAAAACCACAAAATACATTATCATCACGCTCGTTGTGCTCATCGTGCTGGGCGCGGCTGCCGCAGCGCTGATCCTCACGTCTCCGAAGGACGGTGAAGACGACGCAAGCAACTCCAGCACCGTTTCCGAGAGCACGGAGCCCGCACTGATCGATAAGACCGCCGAAGACGTGAAGAACATCGGCATTGAAGACCTCGCCGCGGACGACAGCTATACGATCATCCCGACGGAAACGACCACCTCGAGCGGCGACACCGAGCAGACGTTCACCATTGAAGGCTGGGACGACCTTGACGTGCTCTACTCGAACGTAAAGAGCCTTGCAGACCGCCTATACTCCATCACGCCGACGAAGAAGATCGGTGCGGTAGAGGACCTCTCCGAGTACGGTCTCGGCAGCGGCGAAGGCTACAAAATCACCATGAACTACACGGACGGCACGTCCCAGACGTTCACCATCGGCAATAAGGCCGGTGAATCCTCCGGCTCTTACATGCTGTATGAGGACGAAGTGTACATCGTGCCCGTTTCCACGTATTTGAAGCAGTCTAAGTACGACTTCCTCAATAAGTCTCTCATCGCAATTCCGACGCCGACCATCACTGCGACGGACGGCACCGAGACGGACAGCACAAGCGAAATCAACAGCCTGCACCTTTCCGGCCAGAACTATCCGGAAGAAATTCAGTTCGGTCTTTCCGATGACGAAGTGCTCGCGTACGACATCACAGAGCCGATCTACGCCGGCATGAACTCCGGCAAGATCGACGACTTTGTGGAGCAGCTGCAAAACGTGACGGCTGCCGGTGTCCTCGCCGTACATGCTACGGAAGAAGACATCGCAAAGTACGGTCTGGATAACCCGGTCGCTGTGTGCGATTACACGATGAACGATGAGCACCATGTCATTAAGCTCGGCGATAAGACCGGCGACCTGTACAGCATGATGGTGGACGACGACACAACGATCTACACCATCACGGACAGCGCCGTGACCTCTTGGGTGAATATTGAAGTGTATTCCCTGCGCGACGGCTTTGTGCGCCTGCCGTACATCAAGAGCGTTTCCCGCGTGACCCTCACCTCGTCCACCGGTACGGATGTCTACGACGTGACCCGCATCGAGAACGAGGAGAAATCCACCGAGACGAACACATTCTACGATCTGGAAGTCTCGAAGGACGGCAAGGAAATCAACTACGATTACTACCAGCCGTTCTACCAGATGCTGCTTGCCGTTTCCGTTTTGAACGAGGAGATTCAGGAACCGCAGGGTGACCCGATCCTCACAATCAAGTACGATTTCTTCGACGGCAGAAAGAGCGAGGAGATTAAGTTCTACGCAGACCCGGCATCCGAACGCCGCGCCGTTGCCACGCTGAACGATCAGCCGACCGGCTCCGTGCGCATGAGCGATATCCAGAAGATTCTGGAAGCAAAGGAAGTTATCGCGCAGAATAAGCCCGTAAAGGGCGATGAGGAAGAGAGCACGACCTCCGAGCTTGAATCCGCAGCGGAATAAAACAACACAAACGACGGGCGTGACCGCATAAAAGTGGCGCGTCCGTTTTTTGTGTTTTTCGGGAAATAAAGCGCACAGACGTTGTTTTGCGCGGCAGGGGCAAACAGCCTGTGAAAAATGCCGCGCCAAAACGTAAAAACACACCCGTATTTGTGCGGAAAACTTTGTTTTTCTCCTTGCAAAAAAGGCGGCGCTGTGGTATAATCTTTACGGTAAGATAGTAGGATGATGAAAGAGTGGGGCGACCCGCTCTTTTGTTTGTATTAGGGTGTATATCCAAAACAGACACAGCCGCCGAAAAGCGGGCGGAGAAAGGAAGCTGCGTATGGCAGAGAAAAAGAAAGGCAGCACCACGGAGATCGTGCGCGCGCTGGCAGAGCCGCTCGCAAAGGAGCTTGGGCTCATAATCTGGGACGTTACGTTCACGAAAGAGGGCGCGGATTGGTATCTGCGCATTTTTATTGACAAGGAAGGCGGCGTAGGCATCGACGACTGCGTAGACCTCACCCACGCCATCAACCCGGTACTGGACAGCGAAGACCCCATTCCGCAGGAATATACCTTGGAGGTCTCCTCGCCCGGCATCAACCGCAAGCTCACCCGCCCGGAGCACTTTGAGGCTTTCCTTGAAGCGCCGGTGCGCGTAAAGCTCATTCGCCCGCTTGAAAACGGCGTGCGCGAGCTCGAAGGCATCCTCATCGACGTTGCCGAAAACGGCGATTTTGAGGTCATCACCGAGGAAGACACCACGGTCACGTTCACCAGAAAAGAATGTGCCAGCGTCAACCTCATCGAAGATTATGACTGATCCGGGAAGGCTCCCGTTTATAATACAAAAATTTGAAAGAATAATACCGGAAGGCAGGTAATTTGAAAAATGGCAAAAAAAGCAGCGCAGAAAAAAGAAGTGAACAATGATGGCAAGGAGCTGTTTGAGGCTCTGAAGCTCCTCGAAGCGGAAAAAGGCATCCCGGTCGATTTCATGATCGATAAGATCAAGAAGGCCATTGCCACCGCCTGCAAGAACAGCTACGGCAACGAAGACGTTGTCATCGACATGGATCCGGAAAGCGGCAAGTTTGACGTGTTCCTGCGCAAGGAGATTGTAGAGGAAGTGGAAAACCCGAACCGCGAGATTGCACTTGAGATCGTCAAGCAGTACGACCCGCGCGCGGAGATCGGCGGTTTTGTGCGCCACCGTCTCGATACAAAACAGTTTGGCCGTGTGGCAGCGCAGACCGCAAGAAACATCATCCGTCAGGGCATCCGTGACAGCGAGCGCGACCAGATGATGCAGGAATTCAAGGGTCGCCATCAAGAGCTTGTCAGCGCCCTTGTAGAGCGCGTAGACCCGAAGACCGGTGCGCTGTCCCTGAAGATCGGCAAGGCAGAAGCCATTTTGCCGAAGGGAGAGCAGGTCGGCACCGAAAACGTCAAGGAAGGCGACCACGTACAGGTCTACGTTGTAGACGTTAAGGAGACCGAAAAGGGCCCGAAGGCCATCATCTCCCGCACGCACCCGGATCTTATCCGCCGCCTGTTTGAAAAGGAAGTGCCGGAAATTTTCGACGGCACCGTAGAAATCAAAGCCGTTGCCCGCGAGGCCGGCTCCAGAACGAAGATCGCCGTTATGTCCCATAACCCGGACGTAGACGCTGTGGGTGCCTGCATCGGTACACGCGGCACGCGTGTTTCCGACATCGTCAACGAGCTTGGCGGCGAGAAGATGGACATTGTCGACTACAGTGAAGACCCGGCAAAGTTCATTGCAGCAGCGCTTGCACCGGCGACCGTGCTTTCCGTTGAAACGGCAGAGGACGGTTCCCACGTTTGCAAGGTTACCGTGCCGGACAGCCAGCTTTCCCTCGCCATCGGCAACAAGGGCCAGAACGCCCGCCTTGCGGCCAAGCTGACCGGCTGGAAGATCGACATTAAGCCGGAAAGCGGCTTCTTCGGCGAAGAAGAGGAAGCGTAAGCTCTTTTGAAACTTGCATCTCGCAGAAAGGAACGTGATACAGCGTGAAACAAAAGAAAATACCGCTCCGTATGTGTGCGGGATGCGGTGAAATGAAGCCGAAAAAGGAACTGGTGCGCGTGGTGCGCGCCCCCGTTAAGGAAGATGAGAACGGTGTGCAGACAGGCGGCGAGGTCTCTTTGGACCTTACAGGCCGCAAGCCCGGCCGCGGCGCGTACGTTTGCAGGGACCCCGAGTGTCTGAAAAAGGCACAGAAGGCGCGGCGCTTTGAACGCGCGTTCTCCTGCAAAATTGAAGACGCCGTGTATGACGCCATGTATCAGGAGCTGTGTACAGATGTGAAAGGAAAGGCGGGCGAGGCGCAAAAATGAACAGAGCACTGTCCGCTTTGGGCCTTGCAAGACGTGCGGGAAAGCTCAACTGGGGCTTTGATACCGCCGTGGAAGCCATGCGCAGCGGCGCGTGCGGCGTTGTGATTCTTGCCGCAGACCTTTCGGACAAAACGAAGAAGAACGTGCGCTTTGAAGCGGAAAAGTATCATGTATCCGTTTTGGAGCCTGCGTTTAACATGGAAGAAATTTCCGCAGCCATCGGCAAAAAGGCCGGTGTGCTTGCCGTGTGTGACCGCGGATTTGCGGAAAAACTGAAGCAGCTCATCGCAGACGGAGAAAGAGAGGAAATGCGTATATGATGATTAAATACAGAGTGCATGATGTGGCAAAGGATCTGGATGTGCCGAACAAAGAAGTGCTGGATATCCTCGGCAAGTACGTAAAAGAGCCGAAAAAGCACATGACGGCGTTAGAAGAAAACGAGCTCGATATCGTTTTTGACCGCTTCACGCAGGATCATGCCGCACAGAACTTTGACGCGTACTTTGCAACGCGCAATGCGGCAAAGACCGAAGAGAAGCCGGCCGAGAAAACAGCGGAAAAACCGAGCGAAAAAACCGCTAAGAACACGCAGGAGCCGAAGAAGCAGAACGTGAATAGCAATAATAATCGCAACAAAAATAACGATCGCCGCAACAATAACGGCAATAACAGAAACCAGAACGCACAGCAGAATAAGCCGCAGCGTTCTGCGCAGAACAACCAGCCGAGCAACAACACTCCGGCACAGGAGTCCGCAAGCGAAGCTCCGCGCCGCCGCGTGGTCGATACCAGAACGGTCAACGTCAACATCGACAAGTACAACGAAAAGTACGACCGTCTGGCGTACGACAAGGTGAAGAACGACACCGTTGCCGCAAAGCAGAAGATCAACCAGAAGAGCCAGCGCCGCGGCAAGCCGCGCAGCGCAAAGCGCGAGACGGAAGCGGAAAGACTCAACCGCATCGCGGCAGAACGCAAGGCGAAGGCCATCACCATCACCGTGCCGGATGAGATTACCGTCGGCGAGTTTGCCCTCCGCCTGAAGGCAACGAGCGCCGAAGTCATCAAGAAGCTCATGGCAAACGGCGTTTTCGCTACCATCAACGACACCATCGATTTTGATACCGCCGTACTCATTGCCGATGAGTTCCACGCAAAGGTTGAAAAAGAGGTCGTCGTCACCATCGAAGACCGCATCATTGACGACAGCGAAGACGACGATGCAAACCTTGTGCCGCGCGCACCGGTCGTCGTTGTCATGGGCCACGTTGACCACGGCAAGACCTCCATTCTGGACGCCATCCGCCACGCAAACGTTACCGCGGGCGAAGCCGGCGGCATCACGCAGCACATCGGCGCATACCGCGTCAATATCGACGGCAAGGACATTACGTTCCTTGATACGCCGGGTCACGCCGCCTTCACCACCATGCGTGCAAGAGGCGCCATGGTTACGGATATCGCCGTGCTGGTCGTCGCAGCTGATGACGGCATCATGCCGCAGACGGTAGAAGCCATCAACCACGCTAAGGCAGCGGGCGTTTCCATCATCGTTGCCATCAACAAAATGGATAAACCGGCCGCAAACCCGGATCTCGTCAAGCAGCAGCTCACCGAATACGAGCTCGTGCCGGAAGAGTGGGGCGGCGACGTGCCGTGCATCCCGGTTTCCGCACACACCAAAATGGGTATCGATGATCTCCTTGAAATGATTCTGCTCGTTGCGGAAATGAAGGAGCTCAAGGCGAATCCGGACCGTGCCGCAAAGGGCACCGTCATTGAGGCGCGCCTCGATAAGGGCCGCGGCCCGGTTGCGACCGTCCTCGTGCAGAACGGTACGCTGCATACCGGCGACATCGTGGTCGCAGGTACCACGGTCGGCCGTATTCGCGCCATGATGAACGAGCGTGGCGAGCGCGTAAAGAGCGCAGGTCCGTCCGTGCCGGTTGAGGTCACGGGTCTCAACGAAGTGCCGGTCGGCGGCGATACGTTCAACGCCGTTTCCGACGAGCGTCTGGCACGTGAGCTCGTTGAGCAGCGTCTTACCGAGCAGAAGGAAGAGATGTTCAACTCCCAGACGAAGGTCACGCTGGATAACCTCTTCGAGCAGATGAAAGAAGGCGAGATGAAGGAGCTCAAGGTCATCGTCAAGGCCGACGTGCAGGGCTCTGTTGAAGCTGTCCGTCAGTCCCTCGAGAAGCTCTCCAACGACGAAGTGCGCGTGCATGTCATTCACGGCGCGGTCGGTGCAATCAGCGAAAGCGACGTCATGCTGGCAAACGCCTCGAACGCCATCATCGTCGGCTTCAATGTCCGCCCGGACCCGGTCGCGGAGGAAAATGCAAAGCGCGACGGTGTCGATATGCGCCTCTACCGTATCATTTATGACTGCATCGAAGAGATCGAATCCGCTATGAAGGGCATGCTCGCACCGAAGTACCGCGAAGTGTTCCTTGGCAAGGCAGAGTGCCGCGAGGTCTACAAGATCACGAATGTCGGCATGGTCATCGGCGGTCACGTCACTTCCGGTAAGATCGTGCGCGGCGCGCAGGTGCGCCTTGTGCGTGACGGCATCATCGTTGCCGATGATAAGATTGCTTCCCTGCGCCGCTTCAAGGACGACGTGAAGGAAGTGCAGGACGGCTACGACTGCGGCATCACGCTGGAGCGCTTCAGCGACATCAAGCTGGGCGACATCCTCGAAGCCTACGAAATGGAAGAGTACAGAGACTAAAAGTCGGTTCAGCCGCGTCCCCATCGCGGGACGCGGCTTTGCTTTAGAAAGGCATTCCCTATGAATTTGAACGAATACGTTCTCGCGAATCACCAAACGGCGCTGGAGCTTTTGCGCACGCTGTGCTTAATCCCGTCGCCGAGCCACCACGAAGAAAAGCGTGCCGCATTCTGCAAAGCGTGGCTTATGGACCACGGCGCGGAAAATGCTTTTATCGATGAAGCGAAAAACGTCATTTACGAATATAACGCCGAAAACGATGTGCCCGTCGCAATTTTCATGGCGCATATCGATACGGTTTTCCCGGAGTCTGTGCCCCTTGAACTGACCGAAAAGGACGGCAAGTGGTTCTGCCCCGCTGTGGGTGACGACACCGCGAACGTCGCTTTGCTTATGCTTATGGCGGCTTATGTCGCAAACGAAAAGCCGAAAACGAACGGCGGCATTGTATTTGTCATGAACTCGTGCGAGGAGGGTCTCGGTAACTTAAAAGGCAGCCGCGCTTTAAACGCACGGTACGGCAAGCGCATAGAGCAGGTCATTTCGTTTGACGGTTACCTTGACGGCATCGTCGGCATGGCGGTCGGCTCTCTGCGCTACAAGGTCACAGTGAAGACCACGGGCGGTCACTCGTTTGTCGATTTCGGAAACGTAAACGCCATTGAGCGCCTTTCTGCCATCATCACGGAGCTCTATCAATACAAAGTTCCCGCAGGCAGCGCGAAAACGACATTCAATGTCGGTACGATCTCGGGCGGCACGACCGTCAACAGCATCGCGGCACAGGCGGAAATGCTGTACGAAATGCGCTCGGACGATTACGCTTGCCTTATGGATGCCAAGGCATATTTTGAGAAAATACTGGAAGAATTTAAAGCAAAGGGCGTAGACGTCACGGCAGAGCTGCTCGGCGAGCGCCCCTGCGGCAACAAAGAAAATCACGACCCGCGTCAGACCGCACTTTTAACACAGTGCGCAGACGCGGTGGAAAACCATTTCGGTACGCGCCCGGGCGTATATGCCGGCTCCACAGACTGCAACATCCCGCTTGCAAACGGCATTCCTGCCGCGGCAATCGGTCTTTGCATCGGCGCCGGTGAGCACACACGCGGCGAGTGGATCGAAACAGAAAGTCTGAAGGCGGGCTTTAAAGTTGCAGCGGAGCTCATTTCCGCGCGCTTCCTGCCGGAAGAGAAAGGAGAATAAACGATGCCGAGTTATAAATTGGGCAGAACCACGGAGGATATCCGCCGTGAGGTTTCCGCTATTTTAAGAGAACTCAAGGATCCGCGCGTCAGCGGCTGCATGCTGAGTGTGGTGCGTGTGGAGGTCACAAACGACCTTTCCTACTGCACAGTGTATGTCAGCGCCATGGAGGGCATGGAGACGGCGGAAAATGCCGTTAAGGGTCTTAAAAGCGCCGCGGGCTATGTACGCCGCGAGCTCGGAAACCGCTTAAAGCTGCGCCATGTGCCGGAAATGATCTTTAAGGCGACGGATTCCATTGAGTACAGCGCCAACATTTCGCGCATTCTGCACGACCTTGAAAACGAGAAAAAATAAGCTTCCCGTAAAGATTCAAAGAAAGGAGTGCTTTTGGGTGTGATTTTCGCCCGAAAGCTTGGTCACGCTTATGGCAAATCTGGAGGATGCCGCACATTTCCTGCGCGGCGCAGACAAAATTTTGATCCTCAGCCACCGCTCGCCGGACGGCGATACGCTCGGCTGCGCTTCGGCGCTCAGCCGCGCACTCATCGCGCTCGGCAAATCGGTCATGTTCCGCTGTGCAGACCCCGTGCCGCCGAAATTCACATACCTTTTTGAGGGCATCGAATACGGCGAGTTCGAGCCGGAGCATATCGTGACGGTTGATGTGGCCGATAAAACGCTGCTCGGCTCTTTGGAGCCCTACGGCGACAAAACGGATTTTGCCATCGACCACCACGCGTCCTGCCGTCCGTTTGCCAAAGAAACGTGGGTAGAAGGCACCGCAGGCGCGGCATGCGAGCTCATCGCGCGTTTGATTCCGGCGCTCGGCGCGGAGATCACGCCGAAGATCGCGGACTGCCTTTATACGGGCATTTCCACCGATACGGGCTGCTTCCGCTACCCGAACGCTTCCGCAAACACGTACCGCATCGCGGCGAACCTTTTGGAGCACGGTGCGAACGCCGCGGAGATCAACCGCCTGATGTTTGATACCAAAAGCCGCGCTGCCGTAGCGCTGCTGAAACGCCTGTACGGTGACATGGAGTTCCACTGTGACGGTAAGTGCGCGGTGTTTTGCCTGACGAATGACGTCATCGCAGAGACCGGCGCTTCCGAAGACGATCTCGACGGCGTTTCCGCCATGGTGCGCCAGGTGGAGGGAGTTCTGCTGGGCTTTACGCTGCGCGAGCGCGAAGGGGGCGTTTGGAAGGTCTCCATGCGTGCCACGAACCCCGCGGACGCGTCCGTCGTCTGCGCCGAATTCGGCGGCGGTGGGCACAAAGGTGCGGCAGGCTGCTCCCTTACGGGCGAGCTTGAAGACGTAAAAGCGCGCGTGGTAGCTGCCTGCGGCGAAGCCATCAAAGCGCTCGAAAATAAGTGAAAATCGGCAATTTAATTCAGCTGTAAATCAGGTGGGAGGAGTTCACATGAAAGAATTAACACCCGAAGAAATTCGCGCCATCACAGAAAGCCGACGTGGCTTTTTAAAGCAAGATGCAAGTGACGAGCCGGAGGGCTACAAGACCGACCAGCAGAAAATGCTGCCGCAGCCGCCGCTGACGAAAGCGCCGGTGAGCGATGCGCGTATCGATCTGCCGCGCGATTTTAAGCCGCTTGGCCTCGAAAAAGACCTCTTAAATGTCATTTTCAACCGCTGCTCCTCCCGCGTTTATACGGAAGAGAACCTGTCCCTTTTGGAGCTTTCGTTTTTGCTTTGGGCAACGCAGGGCGTAAAGGGTATCCGCGGCAAAAAGTATGCAACGCTGCGTACCGTGCCGTGCGGCGGCGCAAGACATCCGTTTGAAACATACCTGCTCGTGCGCCGTGTAGAGGGCTTAAAGCCCGGCAAATACCACTATCTGCCGCTCGAAAATCAGCTCGAGTATCTCGGTGAGGTGGAAAACATCGAAGACGTCATCGACAAGTCCCTGTGCGATCAGCACTGGGTGAAAAAGTCGAGCGTTGTGTTCTATTGGTCGTTCGTTCCGTACCGCACTGAGTGGCGATACGGCATTTTCAGCCACAGAGGTTCCCTTGTTGATATGGGCCACGTGGGCGAAAACCTGTATCTTGCGTGCAGTGCTTTAAATCTCGGCACCTGCGGTATCGGCGCATACGACCAGAATTTGTGCGATACGCTGTTTGATTTGGACGGCGAAGAGGAATACATCATTTATACCGAGACCGTCGGCACCATCCGCGCAGAAGACAAAGACGCGGAAAAGGACTTCTACAAATTCGTGGAAGAGGCGGGCTGGTAATACGGAGGCAGCATGGAAGGCATCATCGTTTTGGATAAACCGCAGGACTTCACGTCGTTTGACGCCGTGGCGGTCGTGCGCGGGTTGACGCGCGAAAGGCGCATCGGCCACACGGGCACATTAGACCCCATGGCAACAGGCGTTCTGCCGCTTTTGCTCGGCCGCGCTACAAAAGCCGTGTCGCTTCTGCCGGAAACCGCAAAGACCTACGAAGCGTCTTTTCGGTTTGGCGAAGCGTATACCACCGGCGACGTGACCGGCGAAGTCATCAAAACGGATGAAACCCCCGTTTTAAGAGCTGCGCTCGAAACTGCACTGGATTCTTTTCGCGGCGATATTTTACAGGTGCCGCCTATGTATTCCGCTGTCTCCGTCAACGGACAGAGATTATATAAGCTCGCGCGGCAGGGCATCGAAATAGAGCGCGAAGCGCGGCCCGTACATATTGCGGAGCTCACGCTGCTCGAATATAACGAGAATGAAAAAACCGGCAAGCTGCACGTCACGTGCTCGAAAGGCACGTATATCCGCACGCTGATCGAAGACATTGCCCAAAAATGCGGCACGGTCGGTGCCATGACGGCGCTCAGAAGAACAGCAGCGTGCGGCTTTACGCTCGCAGACGCCGTCTCGCTTGATACATTAAAGGCGATGAAAGAAAACGGGGAAAGCTTTGATGAAATTCTTCGCCCCGTGGAAAAGCTCTTTTCGATGCTCACTGCCGTGTCTGTCACACCGGCGCAGGCACAAAGATATTTAAACGGCGGTGCACTCACAATTTCGCGCTGCCGTGCACCGAAGATCGCCATGCCGGAGGGCACGCAGGTCGCGCTGTACGAAGACGGCGAGAAGTTCTTGGGACTTGCTCGCGCGGAAAACGGAGAATTCAAATACGTTAAGTCATTTTCAAAAAAATGAGAGGGAATCGGCACATGCACGTCATTCGCAATACGGAAGAAATACGAAAGTTCATCGGCGAGAAAAAAACGGCGGTCGCGCTCGGCGCGTTTGACGGCCTGCATATCGGGCACTATAAGGTCATTCGCACGGCGGTGGAAAGCGGACTCACACCCGTTGTTTTCACGTTTCGGGATAATCCTGCGGAGTACCTTACAGGCACCTGCTGCTATCTCACCACCGTTGAGGAGCGCATGCGCATTTTGGAAAGCTGGGGCGTGGAGTATGTCATCATGCCGGATTTTGCACAGGTCGCAGAGTGGCCCGCGGAGCGCTTTTCAAACCTTCTGCGCTTCGGTTTGAACGTGAAGCGCATCGCCTGTGGCGCGGATTTCCGTTTCGGTAAGTTCGCGGCGGGCGACACGGAGTGGCTGAAAAAGCTCTGCGAAGCCCACGGCGGCGAAATGCACGTCGTGCCCACAGTGGAATATAAAGGCGAGCGGGTCAGCGCCACGCGCATCCGTAAAGCGATTGAAAACGGCGAGATGGAAGACGTCACCGCCATGCTGGGCAGACCGTTCGGCTTCTGCTTTGAGGTCGTGCACGGCAACCACATCGGTCATACCATCGGCACGCCGACCATTAACCAGAATTTCCCGCCGCGCTTCGTGCTGCCGCGCTTCGGCGTGTACGCCTCCGCCGTGTATGTGGACGGCAAAACCTACTGCGGCGTGACGAATGTCGGCGTAAAGCCCACCGTCGGCTCCGACCACGCGCTTTCTGAAACCTGGATGCCTGATTTCACAGGCGGCGACCTGTACGGCAGAACACTGCGTCTGGAGCTTTTGAGCTTTGTCAGGGACGAAAAAAAGTTTCCCGATTTAGACGCGCTGAAAGCGGAGATCAGCCTGAACGAAAAAACCGCAAGAACGCTGTTTGAAGCGTTTGAAAAGAAGTAAAAAGAAGGAAGTTCTCATGTGAGAACTTCCTTCTTTTTACTGTGTAGTTAGCCTTGAATGTAGTAACACCGAAGTATATGAGTAGGTTCCAAAAAATGTTGAGTTAATGTACCACTTAATCGTATCATTTCATCTTTATACACCCTTCTTTGTCCAGAGAATCCGCTAAAATAAACCTCTCCTTGGAAAATTCCATTTCTCATTACATTTGTGCTTCCACTAAAATTTGCACCAGTAAACATGGGCTTTACAGACCAATGAAAATATGTACCATCATACCAGGTTGTAAGAATACAGCTCGGGAAAGTTTCATCAGCTAATGTAGATATATCAGAATCTTTAGAGCCGTCGATGGTTACAGTAATTTTTTCACCGGGTGACAAGACGTAAGGATTAAGTTCAGTTCCTAGTTCGTCCGCGTTTTTTGCGGAAGCATAAGGGGTGCAGAAAATCAAAGAAGAAAAGATTAAGGAAAATACTAGTAATAGTGAAATTGCCTTTTTTCTGGTTTTGAACATTAAAAACACTCCTTTAATAATATTTATTTGTGAAAGAGTTGTGTGAATTTCTTTCACCAATAATATAGCATAATATGAAATAATTGTCAATAGATATTTACTTTTTTGAAAGTATATGTTATAATTGACACATCAAAAGAAAGAGAGGTAAAAATATGCTCACCCCAATCGACATGAAAGAATGGGAAAAAACCTGCCGCGAAAAAACAGGACTCGGGTTTGAAACATTCAAAACCGTCACGCATTGCGATGCCGAAACGCTCGATGCGCTTTTGGAAGCCGCGTCGGGCAGCATAAAGGGAACCATGTATTTCGATTGGCTCATGGAGTACCTCTCTTTGGCGCAGAGCGGCAAAAACGCCGATGTAAAAACCGTCGTTGACGACATCGACGCCCTCATTGAAATGCTGGGTATCACGCCGGAAGCGTTCGAGCGGTACTGCGGCAAAACGACCGAAGACGTCAAAGCCGCGTTTCAAACGCCGCTCACCGAGCGCGAACAGCTGCTTTTCCGCATTTTAAGCCTCAAAGGCTTGCTTGGCAGCCTCCATAACCGTGCCGCAAGCATTGAAATGCTTGAACATAAATAAGAAAACCCTCGCTGTGCTTCAAACGAACACAGCGAGGGTTTTGTATGTAAACGCAAAAATCACTCAAAATATTCAAAGCAGCCGAGCGCTTTTACGCCGGAGCTGACGTGGCAGCAAATGCTGATGGGGAGTTTGTAAAGCTCAATGCTGTTGTCATCAAAATACTTGCGTATTGTCTTGCGCCACTCGAGCGCGGGCTTGATGTCGCCGGAGTACGCCGCCGCAATGTGCACCTTTTTGCCCGCAAAACGCGTTTGCAGGTCTTTTTCGAGCGCCTTCAGCATCGTTTTTTCGGCGTTTGCCATGCCGCGCACCTTCGCGTAAGCGTCCAGCTTGCCGCCCTGAATCTGCAAAACGGGCTTGAGGCCCAGCAGCGTCGCGAGCGCCGCCCCGGCCGGCGTCACACGGCCGCTCTTTTTTAAGAGCTCCAGTGTATTTACAGCAAGGTAAATGCTCGCGTTATACGCGGTGTTTTCAAGCTGCACGCAGATTTCGGCAGCGGTCAGACCCTTTTCGGCCAGCGTCAGCGCGTCCAGAACGGATTCGCGCTGCGTGATGGAAATGCGCTTGTTGTCCACAACGCATACGCGGCCGTTGTATTCCGCGGCGAGTGCCTTTGCAGTGTCGCAAGAGCCGCTCAGCGCCGAAGACATCGGAATGTGCACAACGGAATCGTGCGTCGCGAGCGCCTCCTCCCACATCGCCGTGAGGGATTCCGGCGAGGGCTGAGAGGTGGAGACCTCTGCGCCGGCTTCCAGCATTTCAAAGAAGTGCTCATACGTGCAGGTGACGCCCTCAAAATACTCCGTGCCGTCTACGATGAACGGCATGGGCAGAAGATAAACGCCCAGCTTTTTCGCTTCCTCGCGGGTGATGCCGCTGTTTGTATCGGTAACAACTGCAATTTTGCTCATTAAAAATATCCTTTCTCCGGCGGAAAAACTTCCGCGCCCATAACGCCTTTTCGCATCGTTTGTGTTCAGCCTTTCACGGGTAAACTTGCTTTTGCACGGTCGTTTCGATAATTAACTGTTTAATAGTATACGGATTTCAAAAGCTTGTCAAGATGCACAATGTCGAAAATGTACGAGTTTCGCAAAAAAGGCAGGAAGAGCTGTGAAAAAGTCGGTTTTGGGCCGGACGTTTTCGCTATTTTGCACGGAACGAAAAATCTGCGCCGCAGAGGAAAAACCGCTTGCAAACTTTGAAGAATTATGCTATACTTTCAAAGTGCCCGTCCTCGGATCAGGGACTAACCCTTTTGGGAGACATCTCCGCAGGGATAACACCGACCCAGACCTGTGAGCGCGGCAAATATTTTAGAAAAGGTGGAAAACACAATGCTGAAGAGCGAAAAGACAGAGATCATCAAGAAGTACGCACGCCATGAGGGTGACACGGGTTCCCCGGAAGTTCAGATCGCCGTTCTCACCAAGAGGATCAACGACCTCACCGAGCACCTCCGTACCAACCAGAAGGATCATCACTCCCGCCGCGGCCTGCTGAAGATGGTCGGCCAGAGAAGAAGCCTTCTCAATTACCTCATTAAGGTTGACATCGAGCGTTACAGAGCAATCATTGCAGAACTCGGTATCCGTAAGTAATTTTTTGCCTTTTTTCAGCTGCGCGCGACCCGCGCAGCTGATTTAATATCTGCACAAAATGATTCCAAGGGCTGTTTAGCAGTGAAACGGGCGCATACAGGTCGTAAAACACGTGTGCGTCGGTTTAATTGTTAAACGGTCTGCGGAGTCGGAAAATCCCGGCTTTCGGGGGGAAGGAAAATAACCTTTATGTTTGAAAATTTCAGAGTATTTGAAACGGAATTTGCCGGACGCCCGCTGAAGATCGAAACCGGTAAAATGGCACAGCTTGCAAACGGCGAGTGCCTTGTCCGTTACGGTGAGACCACCATCCACGTGGCAGCCACCGCTGCCGCAAAGCCGCGTGACGGCATCGACTTTTTCCCGCTTTCCGTTGACTTCGAGGAAAAGCTCTACTCCGTCGGCAAGATCCCGGGCTCTTTCTTAAAGCGTGAGGGTCGCCCGACCGATAAGGCGATTCTTGTCTGCCGTATGATCGACCGCCCCATCCGCCCGCTGTTCCCGAAGGACATGCGCAACGATGTTTCCATCGTCTGCACCGTCATGTCCGTTGACCCGGATTGCTCCCCGGAGATTGCCGCACTCGTCGGCACCAGCGTCGCGCTGTCCATCTCCGACATTCCGTGGGACGGCCCCATCAGCGGCGTTTCCGTCGGCCTCATCGACGGCGAGTTCATCATCAACCCGACGGCAGAGCAGAGAAAGCTCTCCCAGATGGCTGTTACCGTCGCTTCCACCGATGAGCGCATCGCAATGATCGAAGCCGGTGCAAACGAAGTGTCCGACGAGGATATGTTCAACGGCATTATGGCAGGTCATGCGGAAAACCAGAAAATCATCGAGTTCATCAAGGGTATCCAGAGGGAGATCGGCAAAGAGAAGTTCTCTTACCCGTCCAATAAGCCGGACCCGGAGATGTTCGAAGAAATCCGCGATTTCGCCATTGATGACGTGAAGGCCGCACTCGATACGGACGACAAGACCGTTCGCGACGAGAGACTCAAGCCTGTTTACGAAAAAGTGCACGAGCACTTCGACGAAATTTACCCAGATCAGGCGGCAAAGATCGACGAGTGCATGTATTTGACGCAGAAGTTTGTCGTGCGCCGCTGGCTGCTCGACGAGCAGAAGCGTGTTGACGGCAGAGGTATGGATGAGATCCGTCCGCTTGCCGCAGAAGTCGGTCTGCTGCCGCGCGTACACGGCTCCGGCATGTTCACCCGCGGCCAGACGCAGGTACTTACCGTTGCAACGCTCGGCTCCACGCGTGACAACCAGCTCCTTGACGGCATCGATGACGAAGAGTCCAAGCGCTACATCCACCACTACAACTTCCCGTCCTATTCCGTAGGCGAGACGAAGCCCTCCAGAGGCCCGGGCAGACGTGAAGTCGGTCACGGCGCACTGGCAGAGCGTGCACTTGTGCCGGTCATCCCGCCGGTCGAGGAGTTCCCGTACACCATCCGTCTGGTTTCCGAGGTGCTTTCCTCTAACGGTTCCACGTCTCAGGGCTCCATCTGCGGCTCTACGCTGGCATTGATGGACGCAGGCGTGCCGATTAAAGCGCCGGTCGCCGGTATTTCCTGCGGCCTCATCACCGAGGGCAGCCGCTGGATGACCATGGTCGATATTCAGGGCCTTGAGGATTTCTTCGGCGATATGGACTTTAAGGTTGCCGGTACAAAGAAGGGCATCACCGCCATTCAGATGGACCTGAAGATTCACGGTCTCACGCCGGAGATCATCAAGGAAGCGTTTGCAAAGACGCACAAAGCAAGAAATTACATTCTGGACGAAGTTATGCTGCCGGTTATCGCAGAGCCGCGTCCCGAGCTTTCCAAGTATGCACCGAAGATGCTGTCCACCATCGTGCCGGTCGATAAGATCCGCGAGGTCATCGGCTCCGGCGGCAAGGTCATTCAGAAGATCTGCGCCGAGTGCGACGTTACCATCGATATCGAGGATGACGGCCACTGCTATGTTGCGGGCATAGACATTGAAAAGTGCCGCCGCGCTATGGACATCATCGATACCATCGTCAACGACCCGGAGCCGGGCTCCTATTACAGCGGCCGCGTGACGAGAATCATGGACTTCGGCGCGTTTGTGGAGATTGCCCCGGGCAAGGAAGGCCTTGTGCATATCTCTCAGCTCGACATCAAGCGCACGGAGAACGTCACGGATGTCGTCAATGTCGGCGATATCGTGAAAGTCAAGGTGCTTGAAATCGACGATAAGGGCAGACTGAACCTCTCCCGCCGCGAAGCGCTGATCGACCTTGACGGTGCCGTGCCGGAGAACGTCCTGCCGGAGAAGCAGCCGCGCCGTGAGCGCAGCGACCGCCCGCGCGGAGACCGTCCGCGCCGCGACAGAAACGACAGACACTAAGTTCGATAACGGGGGACAAGCCGAGGCTTGTCCCTTTTTGTTTTCTAAATCAGAAAGGCATGATAAACATGAAAACGAAACTTGTTTTGCTCGGTACGGGAACACCGAACGCCTGCCCGTGGGCGAGCGGCCCGGCTTCCGCCGTCGTTGTCGACGGCCATGCGTACCTCGTCGATTTCGGACCCGGCGTCGTAAGACGCGCAGCGGAAGCGTACCGCCGCGGCGAAGATGCCCTTAGACCCGATCTGCTCGATACCGCGTTCTGTACGCATTTGCATACCGACCATACCGCCGGGTTTGCGGACCTCATTTTCACCCCGTGGGTGCTGGAACGGGAAAAACCGCTGGGGGTCTTTGGCCCGAAGGGAATTCGAAATATGGCGCAGCATCTGCTCTCTGCCTATGCGGTCGATATCGATTTTCGCCTGCACGGCTTTGAGCGCGCGAACGAAAACGGCTATAAGGTGGAAGCGACGGAGATTGAACCGGGCGTTATTTACGAAGACGAGCGTGTTACCGTGGAGGCGTTCACCGTCAGCCACGGCACACTCGAAAGCTACGGCTATAAGTTCACAACAAAAGACGGGAAGACCGTTGTCATCAGCGGCGATACCGCCCCGCTCGACATCATCGCGGAAAAGGCCAAAAACTGCGATATTCTGCTGCACGAGGTCGAGTATGCCGCCGGCATTGCCGCGCGCGAACCGAAGTGGCAGAAATATCACCGCGAGGTGCATACGCTCAGCACGGACTTAGCTGAGGTTGCGAAAAAAGCGCAGCCGAAGCTGCTCGTCACCTACCACCGCATTTACCACATGAATATTCAGGATAACGCCATTGATGTCGAAGCTGAAACGCGCCGCCGCAGCGACCTCATTTTGCAGGAGATCCGCGATGCGGGCTACACGGGCAAGGTCGTAAACGGCGAAGACTTAGACGTTTTTAACGCCTGAGTTTTTGCAAAAAGGCTTTCTTTTTGCGCTGTTTCCATGTATAATGGAGCAGAAAAGAGAATAGGGAAAGGACGTTTTTGCCGCGAATTTGCGGTGAAAACAAATAAAATCATGGATTTAAATACAGTAAAAACCGTTGTGGTGAAAATCGGCACCTCAACCTTGACATACGAAAACGGCAAAATGAACCTGCGCCGCATCGATAAGCTCTGCCGCACGCTGTGCGACCTGCAAAACGGCGGCCGTCGCATCGTGCTCGTTACGTCCGGCGCCATTGGCGTGGGCATGGGCAAGCTCGGTCTGCCGGAGCGCCCGGACGACACCGCCAAAAAGCAGGCGCTTGCCGCCATCGGCCAGTGCGAGCTGATGTTTGCCTACGATAAATTCTTCGGCGAATATCATCAGAACGTCGCGCAGGTCTTGCTCACGGCAGATGTTACCTCGCAGCCCATCAGCCGCCGCAACGTGGAAAATACATTCCGTGAGCTGCTCGATATGAACGTCATTCCGATCGTCAACGAAAACGATACCGTTGCGGTCGATGAGCTCGAGGGCCGCAATTTCGGCGATAACGATACGCTTTCCGCCATCGTCGCAAGCATCATCAACGCAGACGTGCTGATGATCTTAACGGACATCGACGGCGTATACGACAAAAACCCGAAGGCCTATCCCGACGCAAAGCGTCTCAGCGTCATCGAGAAGATCGACGACGAGGTGCGTGCCATGGCGGGCGGGGCAGGCTCCGCACGCGGTACAGGCGGCATGACGACGAAAATTCGCGCCGCAGAGATTGCAGGGCGTGCAAATATCCCGACATACATTCTCTCCGGCGAAGATCCGGAGAACCTCTATCGCATTTTCGACGGCGAGGATATCGGCACGGTGTTCATGCCGTAATTTACAGAAAGGAACACAACGCGTATGACAGAACTTCAAAAAATGGGTGCCGCAGCCCAAAAAGCCGCCGCCGTTCTGCGCACCGCGGGCGAAAAAAAGCGCACGGCATTAAACGCCGCCGCGGCTGCCCTGCGCGCGCGTCAGACAGAAATTCTTGCCGCGAACGAAGAAGACCTTAAAGCCGCAAAAGAAAACGGCATGAGCGAAGCTATGCTCGACCGCTTGGCGCTTACGCCTGCCCGCATTGAGGGCATGGCAAAGGGCGTGGAAGACGTATCCGCCCAACGCGACCCCGTGGGCCGCATTTTAAGCGGCGAAACGAACCCCAAAGGGCTTAAAGTGGAAAAAATCACGGTGCCGATGGGTGTTATCGGCATCATTTACGAAGCTCGTCCGAACGTGACGAGCGACGCGGCTGCGCTGTGCCTTATGGCGGGCAGTGCCGTCATTCTGCGCGGCGGCAAGGAAGCGTTCCGCTCTAATAATGCCATCGCCGAGGTTCTGCGCGATGCGATAGAATCCGCCGGCCTCCCGCGCGACAGCGTTCAGCTTGTACAGGATACCTCCCGCGCGTCCAGCGTGGCGCTCATGGGCATGACGGAGTATCTCGATTTGCTCATTCCGCGCGGCGGCGCAGGGCTTATCCGCGCCGTGGTGGAAAACGCCAAGGTACCGGTCATCGAGACCGGCGTCGGCAACTGCCACGTGTATGTCGACAAAGACGCAGACATCGAAATGGCGGCGAATATCATTTTCAACGCGAAAACTTCCCGTCCGTCCGTCTGCAACGCCATCGAAACGATCTTGGTGCACAAGGACATTGCCGAAGCGGCGCTGCCCGTCATCTCAAATAAGCTCAAAGAGAAAAACGTAGAGCTGCGCGGCGATAAGCGCACATGCGAACTTCTGCCCGAAGCCAAACCCGCGACCGAAGCGGACTGGGCAACGGAATACCTCGATTATATCTTAGCCGTGCGCGTCGTAGACAGCCTTGACGCGGCTATCGCGCACATTGCGCAGTATTCTACCGGCCACAGCGAGTGCATCGTCACCGAAAACCTCCGTGCGGCGGAGCGGTTCACGGCACAGGTCGATGCGGCGGCGGTCTATGTAAATGCGTCCACGCGCTTCACGGATGGCGGCGAGCTTGGGCTCGGCGCGGAGATCGGCATCTCCACGCAGAAACTGCACGCCAGAGGCCCCATGGGCTTAAATGAGCTCGTTTCCTACAAATTCATCATCCGCGGCGACGGTCAGATCAGATAAGCAGATAAAAGAGCGCGAACAAAAGCTCCGCACTGCCGCCTTCGTTGTAAAGCAAAAGGAGGAGTGCAAGCAAAAGCGTGCGCTCCTTGTCTTTTAGCAGCGTATCGAGAGGAGAAAGAGGTCTATTCGGAGCAGCCTGAAATTCCTTCGGTATTTCAGTTGACGTTTCCGCATTTCCCTGCGGTGATTCCTCCGTTGGCTTTTCCGGCGGGGGCGGCGCGTTATGCGCCGAGCGCCCCTGCATTTCCCGCGCGCGGCGCAAGGCTTCTTCCACGGCGCGTGCGTCCGGCATGTTACTCGGCATTTTACCCCGCCTTTCTCAAAGAATATTCTGTAAAACGCCGCTCTCTTTCAAAAGCGGCAAAAGGTGCAAGAGCTTCAAAATTTTCGAGGCTTCATCCAGCTTTTTCTGCCGTGCTTCGCCGAGCAAAGGGCGCAGCGCCGCAAGCAATCGCGTGGAGTCATTCTCGCGGTTCGCGCTTGCCAAAAGCGGCGCGGCGCGCAAAAGCATCGCCGTCATTGGATCGCTGTTGTTTAGAGTGTTCGGCAAATTGAGCGGCGCGGCGGCCGCCGGTTTTTGCTGCACGGGCGGCGGAGCCGGGGCAGGGGCTTGCGGCGGATTCATGCTAAGCGAGTTCATCACGCTCTGCAGCTGCGCCATGCTTTGCGGGTCGTTTAAAATGGATTGTACGGCTGCGGCCAGGTCTTCCACCGCCGCTCACCTCCTTTCTATTTTTTGCCGCCGAGAGCCTCAAATAGTTTCTGCGCGGCAGGTGTGGAAAGCAGCTTTTTCGCGGCCTCCGGGTCGCTTAAAACGCGGTTCAGCTGCGAAGCCGCCGCATTATTTTGACCGCCCGTAATGTTCTGCAGGTCGCCGTTTTCGGCGGCGGCGCGCAGCGCTTCCGGCGTGGTGTGCAGCCGTTTCGCCGCCAAAGCCAAAAGCGATTGCATTTCACGTTCGTTCATGGTAAACCCTCCCTTTAGGGAAACTTCCGTTTACAGTTTATGCGCGGCGCGAAAAAATGAGACCTCATCTGCGTTAAATTCAAAAGAAGGAGAATTTTCATGAAACTGCTGGTTTTTTCGGATTCCCACGGCATGCCGCTCTATATGCGCGAAACGCTCGAGAAGCACAGAGACGTGGATGCCGTCATTTTTCTCGGCGACGGGCAAAACGATTTTCAAATGATGCGCGCTCTGTTCCCGAATATCGCATTTTACTCCGTGCGCGGCAACTGTGACCTCGGCTGCGCAGACGTGCCGGTACGCGAAATTTTAGACCTTGACGGCGCTAAAATTTTCTGCACACACGGGCACCTTTACCATGTGAAATCGGGGCTCTATACCGTTGTGTGCGCCGCAAGGGAGGCGGGTGCGAATCTTTTGCTGTTCGGCCACACGCACGAGGCGCTCGAGACCTACGACGACGGGCTGTATATCTTAAACCCCGGCTCCTGCTCGGGCTTTCGCGCGACCTGCGGACTGGTTGATATTTCGCCCGCCGGGATACTAACAAATATTTTACACATAAATTGACATGGAGCGACGCAACTTGTCATTGACATTGCACAGATAAAATGGTAATCTAATTATAGCGTGTAGGTGCGGGTCATCCGCATTTAACATAAGGCAGATACGTTTTTTCGCACTGCCGAAAATTTAAACCATGGAAGGAAGAATAGAGTATGACCGAGTATGAAAGATGGCTTAGCGTCGAACTGGACGATCCCGACTTGAAAGAAGAGCTGCTTTCCGTTAAGGATCAGCCCGAGGAGATAAACGACCGTTTTTACAGAGACCTTGCCTTCGGCACCGGCGGCCTTCGCGGTGTCATTGGCGCAGGCACGAATCGCATGAACGTCTACACGGTGCGCAAGGCGACACAGGGCCTTGCAAACTACCTGAATAAGCACAACACGGAGGGTAAGCCCCTTTCCGTTGCCATTGCACACGACAGCCGTAATAAGGGCGTGCTGTTCTCCAAAGAGTCCGCAGCGGTGCTCGCTGCAAACGGCATCAAGGCGTACCTCTACCCGCAGCTTATGCCGACCCCGGCGCTGTCCTTCGCTGTGCGTCACCTGCACTGTGATGCAGGCATCTGCGTTACCGCAAGCCACAACCCGGCAAAGTACAACGGCTATAAGGCCTACGGCAACGACGGTTGTCAGGTAACGGAAGGCATGGCAGACGGCATTATGGCGGAGATCGAAGCGCTCGATATTTTCGCGGACGTGAAGAAAATCCCGTTTGAGGAGGCGCTCGCTTCCGGCAAGGCGGAATATATTGGCGAAGAGACCGTCAACGCGTTCATCGACGCGGTTTACGGCGTGAGCATCCTCGGTAAGCCGGCGGATAACCTCAAGCTCGTCTACACCCCGCTCAACGGCAGCGGCAAAATGTGCGTGCTGCGCATCCTCGACCGCATCGGCGTGAAGGATATCACCGTTGTGCCGGAGCAGAGCGAGCCGGACGGCAACTTCCCCACCTGCCCGTACCCGAATCCGGAAATCCGCGAAGCACTCCAGAAGGGCCTTGATCTCTGCAAGACCGTAAAGCCCGACCTGCTGCTCGCGACCGATCCGGACTGTGACCGCGTAGGCATCGCCGTTAACCAGCACGGCGAGTATGTGCTCATGACCGGCAACGAAGTGGGCATTCTGCTCCTGAACTTTATTGCACAGTGCAAAACGGAGCTCGGCACCATGCCGAAGGACCCGGTCGCGGTCACGACGATTGTTTCCACCGATATGGTCAACGGCATCGCGAAGGATTACGGCATTGAAATTCGCCGTACCCTCACCGGCTTCAAGTATATCGGCGACCAGATCGCTTTGCTTGAGAGCGAAGGCCACCCGGAGCGCTACCTGCTCGGCTTTGAAGAGAGCTACGGCTACCTCTCCGGCGGCTATGTGCGCGATAAGGACGCCGTGGACGGCAGCATGATCATCTGCGAAATGGCTTCCTACTACAAAGAAAAGGGCATGACGCTCGTCGATGCCATCAATGTTCTGTACGAAAAGTATGGCTACTACAAGAATGCCCTGTGCAACTTCGCGTTTGAGGGCGAAGACGGCATGAAGAAGATGAATTCCATCATGGATCATCTGCGCCACAACGCTCCGGCAGAGATTGCCGGCTTCAAGGTCGTCGGCGACAGCGACTATCAGCTTTCCGTGCGCACAGAGGGCGCGGAGAAGACGGAGATCACGCTTCCGAAGTCCAACGTGCTCGAGTATCGTCTGGAGAACGGCAGCAAGCTCATCGTCCGCCCGTCCGGCACAGAGCCGAAGATCAAAATTTACCTCTCCGGCAAGGGTAAAACTGCCGCAGAGTCCGATGAGATCATCGCAAAAATGGAGAAAGCGGCAACCGAACTGCTCGGTCTGTAATTTCTACATAAGCTAAAAAAGGGGCAGAGTTCCGGTTTTCTCCGGGGTTCTGCCCTTTTTGCGCAAGAAGATGTCCGCCGATGTCCTCTTAACTGTCGCTTTTCCGCTCACCTCAGCAAGAAAAGAAAATATGTTCGAGAAAACCGTTGCTTTTTTTCGACGGATTTAGTATAATAGAGGCAGTAAAAAAGAGTTTCATCTTTGGAAACCGCAGCCTTTTGAAAAAGGTTGGCAAAAACTTTAACCACGCTCGACGGAAACACAATCAATCAGGAACCATAACCCAAATTTCAAAAGAAGTGAGGATATAACCATGGCGAAGGAAAATAAAAGCCCCGTAAGCAAAAAAGTGGAGGACATCAAGCCCGAAGACAAGCGCAAAGCGCTTGAGACTGCGTTGACGCAGATTAAAAAGCAGTTCGGCGAGGGCGCTGTCATGCGCCTTGGCCAGAACAACGGCATGCACGTGGATGCGATCTCCACCGGCTCTCTTTCGCTGGACCTCGCGCTCGGTATCGGCGGTCTGCCGCGCGGCAGAATCATTGAGATCTACGGGCCGGAATCCTCCGGTAAGACCACCTTGGCGCTCCACTGCGTCGCCGAAGGCCAGAAAATGGGCGGCAACGCGGCGTTTATCGACGTGGAGCACGCACTTGACCCGGTCTATGCGTCCGCGCTCGGCGTAGACGTGGATTCTCTGCTCGTTTCGCAGCCGGATACCGGCGAACAGGCGCTCGAGATCACCGAGGCGCTCGTGCGCTCCAACGCCATCGATGTTATCGTTGTGGACTCCGTGGCGGCGCTCGTTCCGCGCGCGGAGATCGAGGGCGAAATGGGCGACAGTCATGTCGGCTTGCAGGCGCGTTTGATGTCGCAGGCGTTAAGAAAGCTTGCCGGTGCCATCTCGAAGTCAAACTGCGTCGCCATTTTCATCAACCAGCTGCGTGAAAAAGTCGGCGTTGTCTACGGCAACCCGGAGGTCACGCCGGGCGGCCGCGCGCTGAAATTCTACTCCTCCGTGCGTCTCGATGTGCGCAAGAAGGAGGTTTTGAAGAGCGGTACCGACATCATCGGCTCCCGCACAAAGGTCAAGGTTGTGAAAAACAAGGTTGCGCCGCCGTTCCGTGAGGTCGAATTCGACATCATGTACGGGCAGGGCATCTCGAAGGTTGGCGACCTGCTTGACCTTGCCGAAAGACTCGAGATCGTGCAGAAGAGCGGCGCGTGGTTCTCGTATAACGGCACGCGCATCGGTCAGGGCCGCGACAATGCGAAGAACTTCCTGCGCGACAACCCGGATATTTTTGAGGAAATTTCCGAGCTCGTCCGTCAGAATGCGGATAAGCTCTACGCAAAGTCTATCAAGGGCGGCAGTGCGCCGAAGCCCGTTGAAAAGGCCGAGGAGGAAGAATCCCCCGAGCAGGCGGAGAACACCCGTAAGAATGTGCAGGCGGACATCGACATCACGGTCGATGATGACGAATAATGAAGATCACGGACATCGCCCCGCGCCGCCACAGGCTTTCACAGCTTTATATTGACGGCGAAGCGGCGGTGAAGGTGGACACGGAAACGCTTTTGCGCCGCGGCATTGCCATCGGCGACGAGCTCGACGATGAGGAACTGCACGCGCTTTTGCAGGCCTCCGCAAAGCACCGCGCCGAGGAAAAGGCGCTGTACCTTTTGGAGCACCGCGCCCACTCCAAAAAAGAGCTGGAAAATAAGATCACCCGCGCGGAATTTGACCGCGAAGCTGCCCGCAGCGCCGTGGAGCACATGGAAGAGCTGGGCTTACTAAATGACGAGGACTACGCCCGCCGCCTTGCAAACGAGCTTTTCACACGCAAAAAATTCGGCGCGCGCCGCGTAAAGCAGGAGCTGCGCCAAAAGGGCATTGACGACGCGCTCATCGCCGCGGTGATGGACGAGTTTTCCACAGAACGTTCGGAAACAGAGGAAAACATCCGCGCCATTTTGGAGCGAAAGTATCCCATGGCGCGCGAAGACGAAAAAGTGCGCCGCCGTGCCGTAGCCGCCTTGCAGCGCTATGGCTACGGCTTTGACGAGATCTTCTCTGTCTTAAATTCAGAAGAATGACCGTAAAACGGCGCTGCTTTGGTTGCAGGGCCGTTTTGTGCGTTGCGCGAGACGGACAGGGTGTGCAAAAAGGACGGCAGGCTCATCATACCGACTTATATGAACGAAAAGAAAAACGGAAAAACGAACGGCATTACCAATGCCATCGACAAGACGGGCGCGGATTTTAAGCGGGAATTTACGCTGAACTCTTATGAGCAGTTCTTTAAGGACGCGGGCTATACCGATGCGGAATACATCTGGTGCCCGGGCAAAGTGCCGTGCGCGATGGCCGTGTTATACAAAACAAACAATAAAAAATAACAATGTGAATTTTAGTTATTGACAAATTAGCTCTTGCATGATATATTTTAAGCGAAAAATATACTTGAGAAGGTGGTTCAGATGTTTTTAATATCGCTATAACATAGTAGAAGGGAGAATAATATGACAAAAAAAGTATGCGTTTTCTTTTTTTGCTTATGTTTAGTAATAGTTGCTCTTTTATTTGAAATAAGTCCCATATTTGGGTTTGGTAAAACTAATCAAGAAAGGTATGAAGAATATTGGAATATTGAATTACCTGGTGAGCTAACTGAAATATATAATGCACGATCTAAAGATATAGCAATGGGCGATGGAATTCGTTATACTGTGTTTGAAGTTGATGGAGATGTTGATATAGGCTTTTTTAAAGATTCTAATATTGAAATCTCAGTGAAAGAGGTTGAAAATAATCTTCATCAAATTGGGGTTCCAAAATTATTTTTTCCCTCATTTTCAAATAATCTGTATAAACGTAAAATTTTGAAAAATGATGGAAGTAGCCTATATATATTTTTTGATTGTATTGAAAACCGAATGTTTGTTATGCAGATAACGATTTGAGAGTAATTTGGAGGTTATTATGAGAAAAGCTGTTCGAATATTATCTATCATTGTTGCTACTTTTTTCGTTGTTCAACCTTTCTCTTATGCAGAAGCGCAAACGATCTATACGGAGTTTGAACCTGTAGAGTCAAATCAAATCAATGCTGCCGATACAACATCAGAATTTGATGTTGTAAAGGAACTGTATGATCAGATAAACCGATTTGAAAAAATGGCAGAAGATGCTGGTTCAGTAGAAGAAATTCAACAATTAGAAGAACTAATTGTAACGACAAAATTGCTTATTAACGATTATCTTGCGTATTCTGAGGAGAGTTATCCTGCTGCCAATTATGCTGCGAGAAGTAATGCAAGCTTGTCAGCCTCAGTTTCGACAGTAGTAGCATATTTTAACTCTCAGGGATATTATTTATCAGCAGAACTATTAACGCATGCAAGAAATAATACCACGATTAATTCCAATTATACACCAAGCTATGGGTATTTATGTAATGGATCGCCATTATTAGCTCAAATATGGAAGGATAGTACAACTTCAGGGTCGGGAGTTTTTCCAAAGTCTGGAACAGCAACGGCATTGCTTGACTTGTATTATGCAATCCATGCCTTTAATTATACTAAAACTATTAGTTTGTCAAATTCGTCTTTAAACGTCAGCGATCGATATGATTATGCCAGTGGTGACTATACAGGAGTAGCCGGGGTGGCTGTTAATACAATGTATCAGGCACAACAGGCAGGTATTTTAGTTCCATATTATGTTAAAATAAATGTTAACCCTAATTCGTTAATTTGGCTATAAAATACATTGTAGTTTAAAATCACAGTTTAAAAATAGAGAAGATTTGTAAAACTCAAAGTTAATTTAGTATGATTTTTGTGAACGGGCGGCATTTCGATTGAAAAGCCGCTCGTTTTCTGCTAAAATAGGTAGCGGCAGAACAGAAATTATATAAGGGCATGTCTAAAGCTTGGATATGCACCGAGAAAGGGTTATATACATGGCAATTAAAGTGGGAATGGTCAGCCTTGGCTGTGCCAAAAACCAGGTGGACGGCGAAATGCTGATGGCGAACCTGAAAAACGCGGGCTTTGAGCTATGCGATGACGCTGCGCTTGCAGACGTTGCAATCGTGAATACCTGCGGCTTTATCGACAGCGCGAAGCAGGAATCCATCGATGAAATTCTGGAGCTTGCGACGCTGAAAAAAGAGGGCCGCATCAAGAAGATTGTGGTGACGGGATGTCTTGCGGAGCGCTACCGCGAGGAAATTCACAAAGAGCTGCCCGAGGTGGACGGTGTGTTCGGCATCGGCGCGAACGCGGACATTGCGGCGTGTATTGAAAGTGCAATGAATGATTTTACGGAGAGCTTTCCCGAAAAGAGCAAAATGCCGCTGTGCGGCGAGCGCGAGCTTTCGACCCCGAGTTATTTTGCGTATATTAAGATTGCAGAGGGCTGCGACAACAAATGTACTTACTGCGCGATTCCGATGATCCGCGGCGGCTACCGCAGCCGCACGATGGAGAGCATTGAGGAAGAAGCGCGCGGTCTCGTTGAAAACGGCGCGAAGGAGCTCATCCTTATTGCGCAGGATACGACCCGCTACGGCATTGACCTGTACGGCGAATATTCCCTTGCAAAGCTGATGCGCCGCCTGTGCAAAATTGACGGCCTCAAGTGGCTGCGCGTGCTCTATTGTTACCCGGACGCTTTGACGGATGAGCTTTTGGAGACGATGGCGGAGGAAGAGAAGATTGTGAAGTATATCGATCTGCCGCTGCAGCACGCTTCCGCACGCGTTTTAAAGCGCATGAACCGCACCGGCGACCGTGAGAGCCTGACGGCGCTGATGAAGAAGATCCGCGAGAAGATTCCGGGCGTGACGCTGCGCACAACGCTTATTACGGGTTTCCCGGGCGAGACGGAGGAGGAATTCACCGAGCTTGCGGAATTTGTGAAAGACATTGAATTTGAGCGCCTCGGCTGCTTTGCCTACTCGCAGGAGGAGGGCACGCCGGCGGCTTTGATTCCCGACCAGATCGACGACGAGGTGAAGAACCACCGCGCGGAGATCATCATGGAATCACAGATGAACATTATGGACCGCCTTGGCGAAAAGCAGGTTGGGGGGGACATCACCGTGTTGACGGAGGGCTTTGACCGCTACGCCGAATGCTGGTTCGGCCGCAGCGCCATGGACGCGCCGGACATTGACGGCAAGGTGTTTTTCTCTGCGGAAACGAAGCCGTACTACGGTGAAATGGTAACGGTGCACGTGGACGAGGCCATTGACGGCGACCTGTTCGGTACGCGCGTCTAGACGGGAGAACCGCTATGAATTTACCGAATAAACTGACGATACTGCGCATCATCTTAGTACCGTTTTTTGTGCTTTTCATGCTGCTTTCCGGCGACATATTCCCGCACCACAATTTAGTGGCGCTGGCAATTTTCGGCATTGCGTCGTACACCGACCACTTGGACGGCAAAATCGCGCGGCGCGATCACCTCATCACAAATTTCGGCAAGCTGATGGACCCCTTGGCCGATAAGATCATGGTGATGTCGGCGCTTGTCTGCTTTGTGGCGAACGGCATGACAAACACGGTATTTGTGCTCCTTATTATGGTCCGCGAATTTGCTGTGACGTCCATCCGCCTTATTGCGGTGGAGCAGGGCAGGGTGATTCCGGCGAACAACTGGGGCAAGGCGAAAACCGTGTCGCAGATCGTCGCAATCTGCATCGTGCTGTTGACGCAGTATATTCTCGACCTTGGCGCATACGGCATTTTGGCTTTGCCGACGGAGACGCTTTCTCCGATATTTACATGGGTGAATTTTGTCGTGATGGCGATTGCAACCTTGCTCGCCGTTGTTTCCGGCATCATTTACGCCAAAGACGCAAAAGATTTATTTACAGAGCTGTGATTTGAATTTCGCGCTTACATTACCCCTTTGGAAGGACCTTAGCATTCCCTATGAAAATTACCGTTATCGGCTGCGGCCGTTGGGGCACGTTTATCGCGTGGTACCTCGATAAGATCGGCCACAGTGTTTCCCTTTACGGGCGGAAAAGCTCTGCCCATATGCAAAAGCTCATCGAGACCCGCACAAACGGGCTTGTAGAGCTGCCCGAAACCTTACATTTGACAAATTCTTTGGACGCTGTGAAAGACAGCGACGTGATTGTAATCTCCGTCAACTCGCAGGGCCTGCGCGGCCTGATGCGCGAGCTTCAGCCGTTTGAGCTGAAAAATAAAATTTTCGTGCTGTGCATGAAAGGCGTGGAGATTGAAACCGGCATGCGGCTTTCCCAGGTGTGTGCCGCGGAGTGTGACAGCTCAAACGCGGTCGCCGTTTGGGTTGGACCCGGCCATGTACAGGAGTTTGCGGCCGGTGTGCCGAACTGCATGGTCATTGACAGCGACAGCGAAGACGCAAAAAAGACGCTGGTGGAATCATTCGGCAGCGACCTCATTCGCTTTTACTACGGACAGGACCTCATCGGCAATGAGATCGGTGCGGCGGCGAAGAATGTCGTCGGCATTGCTGCCGGTATGCTGGACGGCCTCGGGCTTTCGACGTTAAAAGGCGCTTTGATGGCGCGCGGCACGCGTGAGATTGCGCGGTTGATTGACGCTTTAGGCGGCAACGAGCTTTCGGCTTACGGGCTTTGTCACCTCGGCGACTACGAAGCGACGCTGTTTTCGCCGTATTCGCACAACCGCATGTTCGGCGAGAAGTTTGTGAAAAACGAGCCGTACACCGATTTGGCGGAGGGCTATTACGCCGTGGACGCGCTTTTGCGCCTTGGCAAGATGGTTTCGGCCGATTTGCCGATTTGCCGCGCGGTATACAATGTGTTGTATAAAGGCGAAAATGCACACGATGAAGTCAACGCTTTGTTTACAAGGAGTATAAAAAATGAGTTTTGAGCTTCAAGGCAGCGGGACGTATGAAGATGTCGTTTTGCAGGCGAAGGCACTCATTGAAGACGAGCCGGAGCTTGTGCCGAACATGGCAAACCTTTCGGCACTGTTGAATCTAACACTGAAAAACATCAACTGGGTGGGCTTTTACACGGTGCAGCCGGACGGCAATTTGCTGTTGGGGCCGTTTCAGGGTAAACCGGCGTGCATCCGCATCAAAGCGGGGCGCGGTGTGTGCGGCACAGCGCTTGCGGAGAAGAAAACGCTGCGCGTAGCGGACGTGCACGCGTTCCCGGGGCATATTGCCTGCGACAGCGCGAGCCGTGCGGAGATTGTGGTGCCGGTGATGAAAGACGGAAAAGTCTATGCTGTTTTGGATGTGGACAGCCCGTTTGAAAATCGCTTTACCGCAGGAGATGAGGCATTTTTAGAGAAAATCGCCGCGCTTTTGGCGGAAAAATTTTGAATCAATAAGCGGATGACCGCTTAAAAATAAGGGTACATACCCGAAAAATCAAAGAGAGGAAGCGTTTTTATGACGAATGAAGTGATTCAGAACATTTTGACCCGCTGCAGTGTCCGCGCGTATGACGACCGCCCGGTGGAGAGAGAAAAGATCGACACGCTTTTGCAGTGCGCTGTGCATGCACCGAGCGCGATGAACCGCCAGACATGGCATTTTTCTGCTGTTTTAAATCGCGAGAAAATCGCGAAGCTGACGGCGGCTGTGGGCAAGGCGCTCGGCAACGAGAAGTACGACATGTATAAGCCCGCCGCGCTTATCATTCCGTCGAACGAGCTGATCGGCGACACGGGTATCACTTCCTGGGACAACGCCTGCGCGCTTGAAAATATCTTCCTCGCGGCGCATTCCATGGGGCTTGGTACGGTGTGGATCAACCAGCTTTCCGACACGTGCGATGTGCCTGAGGTACGCGCCGTTTTGACGGAGTTCGGTGTGCCGGAGAACCACAAGGTATTCGGCATTGCGGCCATCGGTTATGCGGCAGCAGAAACGCCTGTGAAGGAGAAGAAATTCCCCGTTACGTATGTGGAGTAAAGAAGAGTAAAGTGAAAGCGTCTGCAAGGTTTGACCCTGCGGGCGCTTTTTAGTGGCTAAAAAGTCTGCCTTTGTCGTTCCGTTTACTGAACAGCTTTCCGGCGGCGGAATTTTCGATGAACCACGCGCGAAAAGCTTTGCGTACGGTAGGATTGAAATATACGCGCCGGGAAACGGGTGCGGCTATCTCCCACGATGTCAAATTAAAATCCTATTTCGTACTTTTATTTTTGTAACCGCTTGAAAAATGGGAGAAAAGGTGTTAGAATGGGCGTATGCGTGTTTAGAGCGCGGTTTAAGAATAGGCGTTATAGGGTATCAAAGGGGGAGGACGTTTGGAAAAAACAAAAAACGGGATCACGGAAGGTGTTATTTGGAAACAGCTTTTGCTTTTCTTCTTTCCGATCTTGATCGGCACTTTTTTTCAGCAGTTGTATAACACGGTTGACACGATCATTGTCGGTCAGTTTGTCGGCACCGAGGCGTTGGCGGCTGTGGGCACGACGGGCACGGTCATCAACCTGCTTGTAGGCTTTTTTGTCGGCGTAGCTTCCGGCGCGACGGTCATTATTTCGCAATATTTCGGCGCAAACGACCGCGAAAATCTTTCTAAATCTGTCCACACGTCCATGGCGCTGGCGGTGGCGGGCGGCGTTGTCATTATGGTCATCGGCATTGTGACGGCGCGCCCGACAATGCTGGCGATGGGTGTGCCGGACGACATCATGGATGACGCGGTTTTGTACATGAACGTATATTATCTTGGCATCATCGGCAACCTGATTTATAATATCGGCACAGGTGTTCTGCGCGCCATCGGCGACAGCCGTATGCCGCTGTACGTTTTGATTGTGTGCTGCCTTGCAAACGTGATACTCGATTTATTGTTCGTGGTGGTGTTTCACTGGGGTGTGTTCGGTGTAGCGTTTGCGACGATTCTATCGCAGCTGATCAGCGCCGTGCTTTTGATGATCCGTCTGATGGGCACGCAGGAAGCATACCGTGTGGAGCTGCGCAAAATTCGCTTTCACAAGGACATTCTAAAGAATGTGGTCCGCATCGGCTTGCCGGCCGGCTTGCAGTCTGTGATGTATTCATTCTCAAATATCCTCATTCAGGCGAGCATCAACAGCTTTGGCACGACGGCTATCGCGGCTTGGGCGGCCATCGGCAAGATTGACGGCTTTATCTGGATGGTGATGAACGCGTTTGGCATTGCGGTGACGACATTTGCCGGGCAGAACTTCGGCGCACGCCAGTATGACCGCATGAAGCGCTGCACGCGTGTGGGGCTTGGCATGTGCCTTGGCACGATCATCGCGCTTTCCGCGCTGCTGTTTATTTTCCGCTATCAGCTTTTGATGTTCTTTACGGGCGATGCGGAGGTTGTGAATATCGGTGCGCAGTTCTATTTGGTATTGGCGCCGTCCTACTTTACGTTTGTTTTTATCGAGATTTTGTCCGGCGCGATTCGCGGTGCCGGCGAGGCTTTGCAGCCGATGCTCATCACCTGCATCGGCGTATGCGGTCTGCGCGTAGTGTGGATATTGCTTGTGGTTCCATATTGGCACACGATGCAGATGGTCGCGATGAACTACCCGGTATCATGGGTCATCACGGCGGTGATCTTCGTTATTTATTATTTGCGAGGCAAGTGGCTTGACCGCTGCATCAAACGCGAGCACGACCCGCAGCATGGCACTGCGACGGAAGCGTAAAGCAAAAAGCATCTCGGCTTAGCCGAGATGCTTTTTTTACAGATCAAACTCCATGATGCCGCAGTTTGAAAGCTTGAAGGCGGCGTAGTCGGTGTTTTTGACATCTAAGAAATAGGTGCGGATCATGCGGCAGATGCCGCCGTGGCAGACGAGGAGCGTGGTGGGGCCGTTTTCGGCTTTCAGCTTGTTTAAAAGCGGGTAGAGCCGACCGGCTAAGTCCAGCATGGATTCGCCGCCGGGGTAGCGTACGGCGAACTCGCGCTTATTTGCGTTGAACGCTTCGCCGTCCCAGTCGGTATTTTCGTAGATGCCGTAGTTTTGCTCGATGAGCCGCTGTTCGGTCTCGATGGTATCTATGTCAATCTCGTCTGCGATGAGCCTTGCGGTGTGTTGGGCGCGCAGGAGCGGGGAGGCGATGATGCGCTTGATGCCTTTATCTTGGAGGCTGCGCCCGGCTTCTTTTGCCTGCGCGATGCCTTTTTCGGTGAGGTCGATATTCGTGAGGCCGCAGACGCGGTGCGCAGCGTTCATAGGTGTTTCGCCGTGGCGTGTGACGTACAGTTTCATCTTACAACTCCCTTTACGCTTTTTCCGCGATGCTGTAAAGCAGCTTTTCGGTGTCTTCCCAACCGAGGCAGGGGTCTGTGATGGATTTACCGTGGATCATCTCCGGGCAAATCTTCTGCGCGCCCTCGAAGAGGTAGCTTTCAATCATGACGCCCTTGACGAGCTTGTGTATGGCGGGGTCGTAAGAACGGCTGTGCAGCACCTCGCTGACGATGCGGATCTGCTCTTTGAACTTTTTGCCGGAATTCGAGTGGTTGACATCCACGACGCAGGCGGGATTTTCGAGCCCGCTTTCTTCGTAGAGGGAAGCGAGACGTTTTAAATCCTCGTAGTGGTAGTTCGGGATAGTTGTGCCGTATTTATCAACGCCGCCGCGCAAAATAGCGTGGGCGAGCGGGTTGCCGGTGGTGGTGACGTCGCACCCGCGATAGATGAAGTTGTGCGCGCTTTGGGCGGCTTTGATGGAGTTCATCATGACGGCAAGATCGCCAGAGGTGGGGTTTTTCATGCCGGCGGGGATATCCATGGAGCTTGCAGTCAGACGGTGCTGCTGGTTTTCGACCGAGCGCGCGCCGATGGCTTCATAGGACAGAAGGTCATCCAAATAGCTGCGGTTTTCGGGGTACAGCATTTCGTCTGCGCATGTGAGGCCGGTCTCCTCAATGGCGCGCATGTGCATTTTGCGGATGGCAATGATGCCGCCGAGCAGGTCAGGGGCTTTATCGGGGTCCGGCTGGTGCAGCATGCCCTTATAGCCCTCGCCCGTGGTGCGGGGCTTATTGGTGTAGATGCGTGGAATCAGAATGAGGCGGTCTTTTACCTGCTCGTTCACACGGGCAAGGCGGCGGGTGTATTCGCAGACGCTTTCTTCGTTATCCGCCGAGCAGGGGCCGACGATGACGAGAAATTTATCGGACTCTCCGCGGAACACGGCGGCAATCTCTTTATCGCGCGCGGCTTTGATTTCTTTGATGTGCTCCGGGACGGGAAATTCGGCTTTGAGGGCCGCCGGGTTCGGCAGCTCTTTGTTAATGGTCATGGACATAGGGGTGCTCCTTTGATTACTCGAGTTCTGTATTTTGCGATAAATAGCGGGCGATGGCTTCGTCGCTGTACGAGAGCAGATGCCCGTAACGCACGGCGATTTGGCGGCGGTTTTCGTCCGTATAGTTGTTTTCGGCGATGAGGGTTTGTTTATCATGTTGGATGCTCAAAAATTCTTTAAGGTCACGGTCTTCGCGGTAGAAAACGACATTTTGCTTGCCGCGGTTCAACGAGACCGGGAAAAGGTCGGTGATGAGCGGTTCTTTTAAATAATACGCTTTGCAGCCGTACTTTCGGGCGACTGCTTCACACGCGGGGAGAAAATCTGCGCCGAGTGCGTTTTGAAGTTCGTCTTCTGTGAACGGGTGGCTGAGCGCGATGCGCTTTACGCCGGCACGGACAACCTCGCAGAATGCCTCGCACACGCCGAGTGCGAAGGAATAAGCATCGATTTGTTTGGACATGGTAAATATTCTCCTTAACGCCAGCCGCCCGAAATGACGAGCGTTTCACCGGTGATGTACGGGCTTTCGGCTAAAAATCTGACGCCTGCGGCGACCTCTGCCGGGGTGCCTGCGCGCCCGAGGGGAATCTCCTCGCACAGCGCTTTTTTCTCGTCTTCGGACAAATGGGCGTTCATTTTGGTATCGATATAGCCGGGTGCGACGGCATTGACGGTGATGTTCGACGGGGCGAGCTCCAAGGCCAGTGCGCGGGTGAGCCCGAGCATACCGGCCTTGGCGGCGGAATATGCGACTTCCATTGCCGCGCCGCTCACGCCCCAAATGGACGAGACATTGACGATAGCGCCGGATTTTTGGCGGATCATGGAGCGGGACGCGCATTGAGAGAGGTAAACGGCAGAGGACAGATTCGTGTCACACAAAGTTTTCCACTGTGCGGGCGTCATGGTGTCGAAAAAATCAACGAGCGAGATGCCGGCGGCGTTGACGAGAGCGTCAATATGCCCGAGTTTTTTTTCGGTGTCCGCCCACACGCGCTCGCATGCGGCGGGGTCGGAAAGGTCGCCGCAGACGGGATAGGCTTCGATGCCGTTTGATTTGAAAGTTTCGGCAAGCTGATTTACATTTTCAATGTGCTTTGCGCCGTGGAGCGCGAGGGCGTAACCTGCGGCGGCGAATTCTTTTGCGATGGCAGCGCCGATCTCACCCGACGCGCCGGTGACTAATACTGTTTTCATTGCATATTCCCCGTGATGTACATTAAAACGGAAAGCGCCGCAAGCGGTGCGGTTTCTGTTCTTAAAATGCGTGGGCCGAGCGTGGCGGGTGCAGCGCCGTATTGTTTAGCGAGCTGCACTTCGGCAGCGTCAAAGCCGCCCTCCGGGCCGATGAAGACGGAAACTTCGGCCTCATCGGGGGAGACGAGCGTGCCGAGCGCTTCGCCGCCGCCTTCGTAGAATAAAATCTTTTTGCCGGGTGCGGTTTTGAGTGCGGACTCCAAATCGGTCATTTTACCGATTTCTGGGATGATGCCGCGGCCGCTCTGCTTTGCGGCTTCAAGCGCGATGCGCTGCAAACGCTCTTGTTTTTTTGAAACGGATTTTGCATCCGGCCGGGAAACGCTGCGGGAAGTCAAAACGGGCACAATCTTCGTGACGCCGAGCTCCACGGCTTTTTGCGTGATGAGCTCCAGTTTATCGGCCTTCGGCATACCGGGGTACAGCGTGACGCGCAGGGTGGGCTCGCTTCTGTTTTTAAACTTATCGGTAAGGCGCACCATGACGGTATCGCCCGTGATGCTTTCAATTTCGCCTGTGTAGTCGGTGCCGGCACCGTCCGAAAGCGTGAGGGCGTCGCCCGTGTGCATGCGCAGGGAGCGGGCGATGTGGCGGCCGTCTTCACCGTCTATGACGGCAGAGCCTACGGACGCGGCTTCGTCAAACTGCACGGCAGATGTAAAAAATCTCGGCATATCGGTTCTCCTTATGGAACCACGTATACGCGTGGTTTTGTCTTTTCTATGATACCACGTTTAGGCAGAAAAGCGCAAGGTGTGAAGCACCTTAAAATGCGGACTTTTTCAAAAGCAGTCATTGCGCAAACGCCGTGAAAATGCTATACTTAACTATGTATACTTCTAAAGAGGAGAATCACGCTTGGAACAGAGTAAAATTCGCAATTTCAGCATCATTGCACATATTGACCACGGCAAAAGCACGCTTGCCGACCGCATTTTGGAGCAGACCGAGGCGGTCGCGAAGCGCGACATGGAAGACCAGATCCTCGACAACATGGATCTGGAGCGCGAGCGCGGCATCACCATCAAGGCGCATGCTGTGACGCTCGTCTACCGCGCGAACGACGGTGAGGCATATACGTTCAACCTTATCGATACCCCGGGTCACGTGGACTTTAACTACGAGGTTTCCCGCTCACTTGCGGCCTGTGAGGGCGCGGTGCTGGTGGTGGACGCTTCTCAGGGCATTGAGGCGCAGACGCTTGCAAACACGTACCTTGCGGTGGACGCAGGCCTTGAGGTCGTACCGGTATTGAACAAGATCGATCTGATTTCCGCGGACCCGGACAAGGTTGCGGCGGAGATTGAGGACGTCATCGGTATTCCGGCAGAGGACGCGCCGCGCATCAGCGCGAAAACGGGCCTCAACATCAAAGCCGTTATGGAGAAAATCGTGACGGATATTCCCGCACCGCAGGGCGACCCGGACATGCCGCTGCGCGCACTGATTTTCGACTCCTACTATGACGCATACCGCGGCGTTATCGCGTATGTGCGTATTAAAGAGGGGACGGTGCACCCCGGTGACACCATCCGCATGATGGCGGTGGGCAGTGAGTTCACCGTGGTGGAGTGCGGCATTCTGCGCGCGACGTCTTTGGAGCCCGCAAAGAGCCTTTCCGCGGGCGAAGTCGGCTACATTACGGCATCGATCAAAAACGTGCGCGAGGCGCGCGTGGGCGACACCATTACGCTGGCGGACAGACCGGCGGCAGAGCCGCTGCCCGGCTACCGTGCGGTGCAGCCGATGGTTTTCTGTGGCGTGTACCCGGCAGACGGTGCACACTATGCAGACCTTAGAGATGCGCTCGAAAAATTGCAGCTGAACGACGCGGCGCTGACGTTTGAGCCGGAGACCTCCGTGGCGCTCGGCTTCGGCTTCCGCTGCGGCTTTTTGGGACTGCTGCACATGGAGATCATTCAGGAGCGTCTGGAGAGAGAATATAACCTTGACCTCATCACAACCGCGCCGAGCGTTGTGTACCACATTACAAAGACGGACGGCACAAAGCTTTCCATCGATAACCCGACGAATTACCCTGATCCCTCGCACATTGCACTGGCGGAGGAGCCGATTGCGAACGCGCACATTTACTCCCCGACAGAATTTGTGGGTAACATCATGGAGCTTTGTCAGGACAGACGCGGCATTTTCAAGGATATGAAATACATTGACACCGACCGTGTGGATATTCACTACGAGCTGCCGCTCAATGAAATTATCTACGATTTCTTCGACGCGCTGAAATCCCGCACGCGCGGCTATGCGTCGTTTGACTATGAGCTCATCGGCTACCGCAAGAGCGAGCTTGTGAAGCTGGATATTATGCTGAACGGCGAAGTGGTGGACGCGCTTTCATTTATCATCCACGCGGAAAAGGCGTACCCGCGCGCCCGCAAGATGGTGGAAAAGCTGAAGGAGAAAATTCCGCGCCAGTTGTTTGAGGTGCCGGTGCAGGCGTGCATCGGCGGCAAGATCATCGCGCGTGAGACCGTTAAAGCGATGCGCAAGGACGTTTTGGCGAAGTGCTACGGCGGTGACATCACCCGTAAAAAGAAGCTGCTGGAAAAACAGAAGGAAGGCAAGAAGCGCATGCGCCAGCTGGGCACGGTAGAAGTACCGCAGGAGGCGTTTATGGCGGTTCTGAAGCTCGATGAATAAACCGTTTTCGCTGTATATCCACATTCCGTTTTGCAAAAGCAAGTGCCCGTATTGCGATTTCTACTCCGCGCGGCCGGAAGAAGACGACGTATTTGACCGCTATTTAGCGGCGCTGTGTGCGCGGCTTGCAGTGTACGGTGAAAAATACGGCGAACGGCTGCTGCATACGGTATATTTTGGCGGCGGCACGCCGAGTGTGTTCGGTGCGAAAAGACTGTGCCGCGTGCTCGAAAAAGTGAAAGAGCAGTTTAATGTTGCCGAAAACGCGGAAATCACGACGGAGTGCAACCCGGCGGATGTAGACGTTTCATTTTTTGAAACGCTGAAACGCGGCGGGTTCAACCGTATTTCAATGGGTATGCAGTCCGCAAACGAGGCGGAATTGAAAATTCTCGGCCGCAGGCACACGGCGGAAACCGTGCGGGAAGCGGTGGAAGCGGCGAGAGAAGCGAGCATCGACAATGTTTCGGTCGATTTGATGCTCGGCCTGCCGAACTCGAACTTGGAGACACTGAAAAGCTCGATCGATTTTTGCGCGGCACTCGAGGCCGACCATGTTTCCGCGTATATTTTAAAGATAGAGCCCGGTACGCCGTTTGCAAAGCAAGAGCTTAATCTGCCCGATGAAGACGGCACGGCAGACCAGTATTTGTTTGCCGTAAACGAGCTTAAAAAGCACGGGTACGCCCAGTATGAGATCAGCAATTTTGCGCGGCCGGGCAAAGAGAGCCGACACAATTTGCAGTATTGGCGGTGCGGGGAATATTTGGGACTCGGTCCCGCGGCGCACTCCTTTATGGAGGGCAGGCGATTTTATTTCCCACGCGATTTAGAGGGCTTTTTAAACGGCAATGTGCCCACAGACGACGGCGCGGGCGGCGGTTTTTCGGAGTTTGCGATGCTGTCGCTTCGGCTGACCGAGGGGCTGCAAAGAAAGATTTGCGAGACACGATTTGAAAACGGCGGTGCGCTGTTTGACGGGGTTCTGGAAGGTTGTAAGCACTTGCCGAAAAATCTGATACATGCAGATTACGAGCGAATTTCGCTGACCGCGGAAGGCTTTTTGGTCTCCAACGCGATTTTGGCGGAAATTTTGCCGGGATAAAGAAAATTCTCCTTTGGCTGCGGAGCCGAGGGAGAATTTTTTCTATGCTTATTTACTTTTCTTTTCCCTGAAAATCAAGCGAAAAATCAGGCGGACGAGCGGGCTACAGTAAAACATTTGCCACAGCACGGCGCACGGGAAGTTCATGCCCCATGTCTGAATAAACGTGCCGAAAGTGTGGGTGTCTTTAAAAAGCATGGTCGCAATCAGGCTCATGAAGCAGCACAGGTCGTCCGTGGCGGTCTTGAATTCCGGCGAAACGCGACCAACTTTATTTATCGTTTGGATTATGGCACAACAAAAGCTCTGCGGCAACGGGGTGCGGCAGAGCTTTTGTTTATTCGATCGATTTTAAGGATTCCGCCATGTCGATTTTGGTAATTTTCTTGCGCATGACGAGGTCGGTGATAACCGTGAACAGCACGACCATGACAACGGTCAAAAGGAAGCTGACGGGTGCGATGACAGCTTTGAAAGAGACCATATCGACGCGGATCTGCATGAGCACAAATGTGTGCAGCAGAACGCCGAGCGGCAGGCCGACGACGATGCCCATCATGGACAAAATGATATTTTCACGGAACACATACGCGCCGGTTTCCCTGGAATGGAAGCCGAGCACCTTGATGGTGGCAATTTCCCTGACGCGTTCGGTCAGATTGATGTTGCCGAGGTTAAACAGGACGATGAACGCGAGTGCGCCGGCGGAAATGAGCACGAGCGCAACGACATAGTTTAGGCTCTGCATCATTTGGTCAATCATATTGCGCGTATCGGTGACGACGGAAACGGAGGATACGCCGTCCGTTTTGGAGAGTGCAGCGGAAAGCGCATATTCGTCTGCGCTGTCGTTTACGCGCAGCAGGAGCGTTTTCGGCTCGTAGCCCTTATCGGCGATCATGGCGTACGTTTCGCCCGTCATGTAGAGGTAATTTTGCACGTAGTTTTCAACTAAACCCGCGACCTTGAGCTCGGCTTTTTCCGTGTCCGAAACGGAAACGGTGACGGTATCGCCGGTTTTGATATCGGTGAGCTCGGCGAGTTTTTCGGTGAGCAGCACTTCGCCTTTGCCGGGGTAGGGTACGGTCTCGCCATCGATATGCAGATCGAAAATGTCGGTGATGGCGGGATCGTCGGACGCGACGATGTAAGCGGATTTTGTGATGCTGCCGCCTGTGACGTCACCGGAGGTCATCTGCACGGCGGTGGCGGCGTCAAGTTCCGATTTGTGGTCGCTTTCGACTTCGTTGATTTTATCTTCGGTCAGCGTATCGGAGAACTGGGCGCTGACATCGTATTTTTGAATATCATCAAACTGGAAGTTTGCAATGTTCGCGACGGAATCATGGATACCGAAGCCGGTGAGCACCAGCGCGGTGCAGCCCGCAATGCCGAGAATCATCATGATCATGCGCTTTTTAAAGCGGAAAATGTTGCGCAGGGAGACCTTGTGCAAGAATTTCAGGCGCTTCCACAGCGGCGTGATGCGCTCGAGAAAAATGCGCTTGCCGACGGCCGGGGTCTTCGGGCGGATGAGGTTTGCGGGCATGTTCTGCATCTCGATGCGCAGGGCTAAATATGTGGTGCCCGCCGAGCATAAAAGCGACGCCGCAAGCGCGATGACAAACAGCACGGGGTCATACAGTAGGACGAAACCCGGAATGCGATACAGCATGCCGTAGGCTGTCCAGATGACGAACGGGAAAACATAACCGCCCGCAAAATAGCCGATGACACAGCCGAGTGCGGCGGCGCTGCCGGAATAGAGCAGGTATTTTGCGAGGATGGAGCCGCGGCTGTACCCGAGTGCGCGGAGCGTGCCGATCTGTGTACGTTCATCGTCGATCATACGGGTCATGGTGGTGGAGCAGACGAGCGCCGCGATGAGAAAGAAGAAAATGGGGAAGACCCCCGAGAGCTTTTCGACGATGGTGGAATCGCTTTCAAACGAGACGTAGCCGGCGTTTGTGTCACGTGTTAAAACGTAGAGCTCCGGCTTCTTTAAATCGGCGAGCTCTTGTTTGGCGTCGGCGATTTTCTGTTTGGCGTCGGAGATTTGCTCGTCAAATTCCTTTTTGCCGTCCTCGTAGTCTTTAAGGCCGTCTTCGTATTCGGCTTTGCCGTCGGCGAGCTCTTTTACGCCGTCGTTGTATGAAGCGAGGCCCTCGTTGTATTCTTTGATGCCGTTTTGAAACGTGATGAGCGAAGCATACGCTTCGTCAAGCTTTGCAGTTTGCGTTTTTCTCTGATATTCAAGTTGTGCTATGCCGTCGGTGTAATCGTTTTGGCCGACATCGAGCAGCGTGCGCATTTGCGAGAGGGCGGTTTCGGCTTCATCGAGCTGCTCGCCGGTCTCTGTGAGCTGCGCTTCCTGCGCGGTGAGGGCGGCATCCTGTTTGTTTAATACGGCTTCGGCATCGTCGAGCTGCGTCTGATTTTGATTCAAAGCGGCGCGCTGCATATCGAGCGCCGTTTGCTGCGCTTCGGCTTCTGCCGGGTCGAGCGTATCTTTTACGGCATCAAGCTGCGCCTGCGCTTCGTCGAGTGCGGCAAAGCCCGCCGTGAGCTGCGCTTTTTTCTCGTTTAAGTCGGCGCGTGCGGCGTCAATTTGTGTGCGGGCGTCCTTTGCGGCGGTAAGACCCGCTTCATACTGCTCTTTGCCGGATGTGAATTCGGCATATTTTTCAGTGTAGAGCTTTTCGTTTTCCTGCAGCTGCGCGTAACCGGCGTCGATCTGCGCCTGACTCTCCGCAAGGGCATCCTCTAATTGCTGCTTGCCGCTGTAATATGCGTCAAAGCCGCTTTGCAGGGCGCTTTCCCACGAAGTGAAGTCGGGCTGAATTTGCTCTGCGCCTGCATCCAACTGTGCTTTGGCATCGTCCAATTGCTTTTTCGCGTCGAAAAGTTTCGCTTCGCCGGAGGTGATGGTCTCTTTTGCATCGTCAAGCTGTGCTTTGGCGTCGTCAAGCTCCGTTTCGGCTTCGGCTTTTTTGTCGTTCAGTTCGTTCTCGGCGTCTGAAATTTCGGCTTTGCCGTCGGACGTGAGACGATCAAAACGCGCGTTGACGGAAGCGGTGGCGGCGGCTTCGACAGTATCGGAGAACGTATCGATGTAATCGTCGTAATCGTCGCTGTATAGCGGGAATTCATCGGTGCAGGTAACGTATAATTCTGTGTAATACTCGAAATCGAAGCCGTCCTCCGGGATGAGAACGAAGCCCTGCAGCGTGCCGTCGCCAAGCGACGTGGTGCCGCGCAGCGTGTGGATGTACAGCGGAGAATCTGCAAGGCCGACCACGGTGTAGGTGCTGTATTTGAAGCTTTTCTTCGTATCTTCGTCGTTGGAGTCGGAAATTTCGATCGTTTGTCCAATCATGTCTTCCGAAAAGCGACTGGAATCTATAAGGCACTCACTGCCGTTTTCAGGCATACGTCCGGCAGTGAGCACAGGCTCGTTGATGTTATCTGTCAGCATATGTGCACGGTAAACGCGCTCTTTGCTGTCGTGCTGCCAGATGAAATCGGCATTCACACTGCCTGCGGCGGCAACCACACCGTCGGCTTTCTGCACGGCGGCAACGTCGTCCGCATCAAAGCCGATGGTGGAGATGAGGCGAAGATCGTAGAGCTTCGTGTTTTTTATATAGGCGGTCTCGGTGGCGGACATGATGGGACGGGTATCTCGCAGACCCGTGAGAAACGCCACGCCCAGCATAATGATGAGCAGGATAGCGATATATCGCCCAAGGCTGCCCGAAATGCTGCGCCGCGTGTTTTTTCTGAGTGCTTTTGTCATGCGTTTTCCGGCTCCCTTCGCGTTACCATTCAAGCTGTTCCACGGGCGTGATGTGCTCGTTCATGCGAACGGAGTAAATGTGGCCGCTTTTTACGCGGATGATGCGGTCTGCCATGGCGGCAAGCGCCGCATTGTGCGTGATGATGACGACGGTCATGCCGTCGCGGCGGCAGGTATCCTGCAAAAGCTTTAAAATAGATTTGCCGGTCTCGTAATCGAGTGCGCCGGTGGGCTCGTCGCACAGAAGGAGCTTCGGCTTTTTGGCGAGTGCGCGGGCAATGGAAACACGCTGCTGTTCACCGCCCGAGAGCTGTGCGGGAAAGTTCTGCATGCGGTCATGGAGACCGACGGCGCGGAGCACGTCTTCGGCGGGGATGGCATCGGTGCACAGCTGTGCCGCAATTTCCACGTTTTCGAGCGCCGTTAAATTCGGGATAAGGTTATAAAATTGGAAGACGAAGCCGATGTCATAGCGGCGGTAGTTTTCAAGCTGGGTGCGGTTAAAGTGGCTGATGTCGCGTCCGTCCATGCGGACGGTGCCTTTAGACAGCGTATCCATGCCGCCGAGGATATTTAAAAGCGTCGTTTTTCCCGCGCCGGATTCACCGACGATGACGCAGAATTCGCCCTTTTGAATTTCAAAGCTTGCATCGGTTAAGGCGTGCACCTCTACATCGCCGGTTTTATAAATTTTCGATACATTTTCAAATTCTACAAATGCGCCCATCGTACCGTCTCCTTATACTGCATTGGTTTCTATATTAAAGTATAACAGAAGCGCGGGAAAAAGTCATGGACAGAATATGAAAATTCAGTTGATTTTTAGAAGGTATTTTTGGCTTTTGCGGGCGAATGCGGCTTTGCGGAGACGAGATCTTTCTTTATGGCGCGGTAAAGGAGTAAGATGGCTAAAAGTGTGGAGAAAATATCGGCGGCGGGTGCGGCGTAAAACACGCCGAAAAGACCGAACATACCATGGAGAGAAAGCAGAAGCGGTACATAAACGGCACCCTGCCGCAGAACGGAAAGCACGGAAGCCTGCACCGCTTTGCCGACGGACTGGAGGTAATTGACCGCAAGATAATATATACCGATAAGCGGCATGCCGAGGAGACCGAGCGCCGTGATGTGCGCGGCGGAAGCGACGAGAGCTTCGTCCTTTAAGAACAGGCCGCAGATAGGAAAGCGGAAAATGAAGCAGACGACGCTTAACACGATGCCGAGAGAGACCGCCAAAATGCCGCTTTTGCGGAAGGTCTCGCGCAGGCGGGCAGTGTTGCCCGCGCCGTAAAGATATGCGAACATGGGCTGCACGCCGAGGGCAATGGCCATGACGACCATGGCGACGATCATGCCCGCTTTGCCGCCCGCGCCCATTTCGGCGACAGTATCGGCCCCATAGGCGATGACAATGCGATTTGTGATCGTGTTGACGGCACTCATCAAAAGGTTGCTGACAGAGCCCGGAATGCCGAGCGTAAAAATTTCACGGAAGACATGCGGCATGTGGAATGCTTTGCGCATGTTGAGCGTTAAAATGGTATTGCGGCGGCGAAGATAAAAAAGCAGGCCGAGCGCGGTTAAAACATTGCCGAGAACCGTTGCGATGGCGGCACCCTGCACGCCGAGGTTCAGGCCGGAGATGAAAAGTGGGTCAAGTATAATATTGGTGACAGTGCCGAGCATATTGAGCATGACGGCAACCTGCACGGCACCTTCGGCGCGGACAAGGTTTGCGAATACATTGGAAAAGACCACCACGGGCGTGCCGAGCGCCAGAATCTGAAGGTACTGCGCGGTGTAGTCCCACGTGGCGGCATCGGCGCCGAAAAAGTGCAGGAAGGCGTTCGGGAAAAGGAGCGCGGCGCCGCCGAGCAGGACGCCGGAAGCAAGGCTTAAAAGCGTACATGCGGCGCTTGCGGATTTGGCTTTTTCGGTGTATTTTGCGCCGAGCGCTGTCGAAATCACGGTGCAGCCGCCACCGCCGATCCATGTGCCGAGCGTCATCTGCAATAAAAAAAACGGCGACGCGAGCGAAACGGCGGCGACCTGTGCCGCGATGCCGGTTTGCCCGACGAACACCATATCGGCCATGTTGTAGACGGTCATGACGAGCATAACGACAACGGTGGGCAGGCACATCTTGAAAATGGATTTCCACACGGGTGCGCGCTCAAAAAGTTCTTCGGTTTTCACGAAAAATTCCTCCTTGATTTTATGTTTGCAATGCGCTACTATAAAGTCAACACTTGTTCTGTTAATACAAGCATAACACGTGGAGATTTGGAAAACAACCGCTAAAACACGATGAGTGTTGTGTTAATGGAGGGCAAAATGAACACAAAGAAAAACGAGCGATTTGCGGAGACCGACCGGCGCATCCGCAAGGCGTTTACGAAAATGGTGCTCAATAAAAAAACAAATCAAATTTCCGTGCGGGAAATTTGTGAGGCGACGGGCATCAACCGCTCATCGTTTTACCTGCACTATGCGGACATACCCGCGCTGATAACAGCGATCGTAGAGGAGAAATGGACGGAGTCCGTAGAGCGGATACACGAAGAGATGCACGGCGACCCGAATATCTTCTCCGAAGCATATGTGGCGGCGACGCTGCGCGAGGCAAAGCGCGACAGGGCGTTTTACCGGGCGTATTTTGAGAAATTCGGCACGGCAGAACTGGAAAAAGGCTATCAGACGCTGTTTGAAAACGTCTTCAAGCCTTTTTTTCGGCGGCTCGGCATCGAGAGCGAGCACTGCATGGAATATCATTTTGAATTTGTGAAAGCGGGGTACTTTGCCGTGACGCGCAAGTGGCTTTTGTACGGCTGCCCGGAAACGCCGGAAGAAATGGCGAAGATCATAAAAAGAAGTATGGCGGCGATACCCGATGACCTGCCGCCGGTCCCGGACGAATTCTTTATTTGAAAAGCTCGGGGTGCATGCGCACATAGTGGAATAAGTACTGCTGCGCGATGCCGGCGTTTTCACCGAAATCTGCGGGGGAAAGCCTCGGCAAAAGCAATACGGCGCGCTTCATCCACACGTCCATCGGGAAGCACTCCGTGCGGTGCAGACCGTAGAGCAAAGCGCAGTCCGCGACTTTTGGGCCGACGCCTGAAATCGTCTGCAATTTTGCTTTGGCATCGGGAAGCGGCATTTTGCGCACGGCTTCTAAATCGATCTCGCCGGAAGCGATGCGCTTTGCGGCATCGATGAGATATTTCGCGCGAAAGCCCGCGCGCAGCGGAGCGAGGTCTTCCGGCGTGCAGGAGGCCAATTTTTTCGGTGCCGGGAATGCGTAGCGGGTCTCGTTATGATAAAGAAACGGCTCGCCGAAATGCAGACACAAGCGCTCTATAATGCCCTTGATGCGCGGAATGTTGTTGTTCTGCGAGATGATGAACGAGCACAGCGCCTCAAACGGCTCCTGCTTTAAAATGCGGATGCCGCCCGCGAATTCGGCGGCTTCTTTCAGCGCGGGGTGCAGAGCGGAAAGCACTTCGCGGGACTTTTTGTAATCTGTGTTAAAATCGAAATAATCAAACCAAATGTCACGAAATTCCTGCTCGGTGCAGTCTAAAACGAGGTCGTTATTTTCATCTTGATAGACGGTCAGCCCGCGGGAAAATGCCACACCGCGCCATGCGGGAATGTTGTTTTCAAGTGTGACGGGATAAAAGCGGAACGACTGCCCACAGTCGAGCGTTTGGGCGAGGTTTAAAACGCCATCGGGCGGGGTGAAGCGCATCAACGGTTTTTGCCTTCCGTTTTGGTGGTGACGGTGGGCTCTCGGCTCGTCAGATACGTGATGGCACGCTCAATGGCATCGCGGGAATTGCCCCAGTCGCCGCCCGCATTGCGGTAATCGAACATGCGGCAGAAATGGGTGGTGTCGGCCTTGACGGTATCGAGATAGTTTTTCGCAAGGCGCTTGGTTTCTGCCGCAAACGGCTGAAAGTTTTTACGCGGCATTTTCTGCGCAGCAGCCAAAATGAAGCTGTAATGCGGCAGGCAGATGTGCGTCTGCTCGCTGTACAGTGTGCGGAACTCCGGCTCACTCTGCCAGAGCTTGATAACCGTGGCGCTGAGGTGCTGCATGTTTTTCTCAACGTTTTCGCAGACAAAGCAGCTGTGCGCACGGCGATCTGCGGCGGCGAGAATTTTTTTCGGCGCGAGCTTGTCGTCCTCGGGCAGGATCTCTTTGCCGGCTTCGTCTAAGAGACTTTCGAGAATAAGGGCGACGGACAGGCGGCTGCCGCGCTGTAAGATCTGCTCAAAATGTTGGTGGCAGAAGCCGAGGCGGTTCGTTTCCACGCGCACGTCGGGCTCCATCATGGCCGCGCCGGTAATGTAGGTGGCCATGCGGTCCTCGAGCATGTCGCGCATGCGGCAGAACGGGCAGCCGTCCTTCGGCTCGAAAATTTCACTGATCGGTATAGAGCAAATGTCTTCACGCATTTTGGGTTCCTCTTTTCTTATAGTTGTATACAGTGCATGTTTATCCGAAAAATGTCTTTTGTTTTAATTGCCGTGGCTTACGGTTTGTGCGGCCCCGCTTTTTTGTGGGACACGTCTAAAAAGTGCGCAGCTTTCCGGTGTCTTTCTGCTCGCTATTTTCATTTTACACGATTTTAGGTGAAAAAACAACCGTGTAAAGCTTGCCGCCTTGCTTTTTTTCACAAAATGTGCTTAAACGGAAAATCTCGCCGCCTAGGATTTCGCCTAAATCGTTCTAATTTGGAATAAAAACGCTGTTTTTCGCAAAAACACCATATATAGGGACATTTTTTCGGGCAAACACAAGGCTTTTCACGCAAATTTTACACACGGTTTATAGTGAGTATTCTGTGAAAAAACGGTAAAAAGCGGCATTTTCGACGGAATAGTTTACATAATATTTTACATTGTGAAAAGCTGTGGAAAGTAAAAAGAGCACCGAAAGCGGGTTTTTAACACTTTCCACAGAGTTTTCCACAGCTTAAACGGAAAACGCTGTGGAAAGCTCGCTGTGTGTATACTTCTGCCGTGCATATTACAGATTGTATAAATGTAAAGGCCAGCTCATATACAGCAAGATGTGAGAAGATATGCAACCCGAATGAATAATTATGCCGAGCAAAATGAACACGCAAAAGCACCGTCAAAATGACGAAAAGAGCGCGGCGAAAAAACTGCCCAAAAACACGGCGGTTTTAGGCGCAAAAACCGCCTGCAAAAACCGCGCTAAATTGCGCGTTTCGGTTGCAATGGCAAATATAAGTATGTTATAATCTACTATATACTGCGATAGTATTGCGAATTTCGGCCGCAGACGTGTTCTGAAGCCGCGGAAAGGAATAGGTTTGTTCATGGAAAACGAGAGAGAAAGAGATGTCATAGCAGGGCGCAATGCCGTTACGGAGGCGCTTAAAGCGGGCAGACCCATCGACAGCATCCTTGTGCGGCGCGGGGAGAAAAACGGTTCGGTATCGTCCATTCTCCGCATGGCAAAGCAGGCGGGCATCCCGGTAAAGGAAGTGGATTCCCGTAAGCTGGACGGCATGTGCGGCGGCGAAAACCACCAGGGTATCATCGCTATGGCGGCGGTGCACGCGTTCTCCGAGGTAGAGGATATTTTTGCGCTGGCGGAAAGCCGAAACGAGCCGCCGTTTATCCTTGTGTGCGACGAGATTGCGGACCCGCATAACCTCGGCGCGATCCTCAGAACGGCGGAATGTGCGGGCGCACACGGCGTTGTTATCCCGAAGCGCCGCAGCGTTGGCCTTACGGCGGCGGTCGGCAAGGCTTCTGCGGGCGCGGTGGAATACGTCCCCGTGGCGCGTGTGACGAATATTGCGGTATTTCTTGAGGAGATCAAAGCGCGCGGCGTTTGGGTATACGCCGCGGATATGGACGGCACGGATTGGTGCCAAACCGATTTCTCCGGCCCGGCAGCGCTTGTTGTCGGCTCCGAAGGCTTCGGCGTGTCCAGACTTGTGAAAGAAAAATCGGATTTTATCGTTTCTCTGCCGATGAAGGGCAGAATCAATTCGCTGAACGCTTCGGTGGCCTGCGGCGTGCTTTGCTATGAGATTGCGCGGCAGCGCGCGGGCATCAAGGCCAAGGGCTGAGGCGAAAAAGAAAGGACCCAAAACCATGAACGATGAGAACAAATTCTCGGTGGACGAGATATTGGAAGCGGAGCGCAAGGCGAAAGCCAACGGCGCGCCGGAAGAGTCGGAAAAAACAACGCCCGGGGTGACGGAAGAACCCGACGCTGTGACGGAGCCTGAAACGGAGCAGCCCGTAGAGGAAGCCTCGGCAGAGGTAGCACAGCCCGCGCCGGAAGCGGAACCGCAGCCGGTGGAGGTGCAAGAAGACTCCCCGTGGGATACCTACGAGGAGGAAGAAGAGCCCGGAAAGAAAAAGAAGAACAAAAAAGAGAAGAAAGAGAAAAAAGGTTTTTGGGCGCGCCGCCGCGAAAAGAAGCAGAAAGAGGTTTTTAACGAAGCCGAAGACATGTACTACGGCATCCAGTTAAAACCGATTGACGAATACACCCGCGGGTTTGATGCCACAGGTGAGATTTCCACGCAGGACGAGGGATACCGCAAGCTGTTTGACGAGAACACCGCGGAGCTTGACGACGAAGTGGCAAAGGACTTTGAGCGCCTGCAGAAAGAGCGTCGCCGTCGTGTGGCCGAGGCCGTAGAGACGGCCGGTGTGGATCTTTCCGCTGTGGAAGACGAGCTGGGCATTGTGGCCCCGGTGCCGGTCTCCGTTGCGATGAATGACCCGAACGCTGTGGTGCCGGAAAACAAAAAGACGAAGGACAAGGTGCAGAATTTCCAGACGGCGATGCTGCAGGACGCGCAGACGCACACGATGGAGATTAAGCTTGACCTTGAAAATGAGACGTTTGGTTTGCAGCAGGCAAAGGTGGTGCCGGAGGTAAGCGAGGATTCCGTGCGCCGCATTCTGGAATCTGTGCAGGCGGAAAACGCGGCAAAGCAGGCTGCACAGGTGCAAAATACCGAGCAGCAGGCTGCGGCAGCGCCGAAAACGGAAGAAAGTGACGCGCCCGAGATGGCGTTTAAGGATATTTCAAGCAATGGCCCGGAGCCGGAGGAAGAGCCGCAGGCGGAAGAAGGCATGGACATTGCTTCCGGCGAGCAGCTGCCCGAAGCACAAGCGCCGAAAGCGGAAAATGTGCAGGCTGCGGAAAGCGCCGAGAACGCCGGCGAAGAAGCGGCAGAGCCTGCGCAGCAGAAGATCTCCGTGCCGGTAACGGACGTGACGCAGTACAGAAAGCGCGACTTGCCGGTGCACATCATTAACGCGGATGTTTTGCAAAGTGCACTGCTGAGCGAAGCACGCGTGTATTCCGACGACGAGAACGTCAGTGCGGCCGGTGCGCACCGCTTTAAAATTCGCTTTGCGGAAAAGCCGGACGAAGCGCCCGAAAACACGGAAGCCGCCGAAAACAGCGACGAGCTCATCGACGATTACACCGGCCCGGCAGACGCAAAGAGCGTGGCGCACGACCTGCGCACGACGATGCGCGAGCTGACAATCCGCATGCTTGCAACGGGCGTGAGCACGGCAGTGCTCATTTTGGCGTCGCTCATTGCGGAATCCGGCTTCAATGCCAATAACACGGAGACCGCCGGTGCAGTGGGCTACACCATCTTATCGCTTGTGCTGCTGCTAGTGTCCATCGGCTTCTGCGCGAAAACGATTTTAAACGGTCTGAAGGCACTGTTTGAGTTCCGCGCGAATTCGGATTCTGCCGCTGCGGTAGCTTGTGTGGCGGTTTTTGTGCAGACGCTCTGCACGCTGTTTGCGCCGGCTGCGCTCAGCATGGGTAAAATCCACCTTTACGCCGGTATTGCGGCAGGTATTCTGTTCCTGAATACCGTCGGCAAGCTGACGATGCTGCGCCGCATCCACTCGAATTTCCGCTTTGTGTCTTCCCGCGAGCAGAAATATGCGGTGCGCGTATTTGACGATTACAACACGTCTTTAAAAATGGCGGGTTCCTCCGTCATTTCGCAGCCTGCAATCGCATATCAGCAGAAAGCGGGCTTCTTAAAGCGCTTCTTACAAATTTCCTATGAGCCGGACCCGGCAGAGACCTCTTCGCAGGTTTTGGCGCCGGTGGGCCTCATCTCCTCGCTGCTTCTGTGCGTGGTGGCGCTTGTCATCACGAAAGATGCGTCCCTTGCCATTACGGCTTTGGCGGCTTCCTGCTGCGTGTGTGTAGCGGTGATGAATATGCTGGCCGTAAACCTGCCGGTGAGCCGTCTTTCCCACCGCCTGCGCCGCCGCGGCGCGATGGTCTCCGGCTATGAAGGTATCAAGCGCATGAGCGCCGTAAATGCCGTTCTGGTTGATTCCACAGAGCTTTTCCCGCGCGGCACGGTCGTTTTGAACGGGGTGAAGCCGTTTAAGCAGGAGGGCCTTGAAGAAGCCGTTTTGGCTGCCGGCACGTTGGTGCAGCAGCTCGGCGGCCCGCTTTGCGGCGTGTTCGAGCAGGTGTTCAGCGAGCATGAGGGCGAGCTTCCGGAGGTCGAAAAGGCCGCATTTGAGGCCGGAAACGGCGTTGTGGGCACGGTGGACGGCAAAGAGGTGCTCATCGGCTCCCGTACGCTTTTGACTGCGCACGGTGTGGAAGCGCCGGAGCAAAATGTGGAGAGTCAGTACACGACGGGCAGCCGACAGATCTTGTACGTTGCAATGGGCGGCGAGCTTTACGCCATGTTCATCCTGACCTATAACGCAGACCGAAAGAAGAAAGCGGAGCTGCAGAACATGGAAATGAACGGCGTTTCGCTCATTCTGCGTTCGGCAGACCCGAACCTTACGCCGCAGTTCATTTCGCGCCTGTTCGGCATTGACGCCACGGCGGTGAATGTCATCGGCGCAGGCCAAGACGGCCCGGCAGACCACCTTGTGAACGACACTGCGGACCGCGTGGACGCCTATGCCGCCACAAAGGGTCGTGTGGAATCCATGATGAGCCTTGTTTCCACGTGCATTGATGAAAAGAAGAACATCAGCTTCATCGTCGCCATGCAGAACGCGGCGGTCGTCATTGGCTTTGTGCTTGTGGCGTTCCTCACATTCGTTGCGGGCGTGGAGCAGATTTCCGCATTTGCGCTCGTTATCTACGAGTTGTTCTGGGTGCTCGCCACCGTGTTGGTACCGAAGTTCAGAAATAAAGTAAAATAAGGTTCGAAATTGAAAATCTCTCTCGGCGCAGCCGAGAGAGATTTTTTACGTTATTTTGCAATTTTAATGCGGATACTGCCGCTGAGTGTGCTGACTTTGCATGTGCCTTCGCCGGTATCGAACGGAACATCCACTTTGCCGCTTCTGCTTTGAGCACGGAAAGCTTTGCCGGTGTTTAGCGTGCCGGTTACATTACCGCTGAAGCTTTCGTTGCGGAAATGTAGGTCACGCGACCGTCTTCCTCGGAAGCGGTCTTTTGTAGGTAGTCTTTTTGCTCTATTTCCTTTACGGTACGGGTCACACCGGGGCGCGGCCGGTTCAGCGTTTCACCGATGTCAGATCATAACTAACTTTGGTAATGATCAGAACGTAAAAAGAAAATGTCAAGGTTTCAAAGAAAAAATCGGCACGGTGTACCTGCCTTTGACGTAAACTGGTTTAAGATACACCTGCGGGTGTGCCTTGGGAACGGAAAGGGGGTGGTGGCATTCGTATCGTTTCGCCGCCCGTGCCGCTGACGTTTTGCTTTGAGACCGTGGGGCATTTGATGGATGCGGTGGAGCGTGCCGTGCACACGCTCCATGTTCTTTCTTCGGCACTGGGGCGGATCGGCAGCCGGTTTTTCCTGTGCGTGACGGTGCGGTTTTCAGAGCGCATCGCGGCGCGCAGCCTGTTTACGGAGTATGGGGAGTACGTCGGCGCGGGTGCGCTAACGGCGGCTTATATAGCAGAGCGGGCGGAAACATTCATCCCGAACGCCGCTGCCCGCATGACCAGGTATTTTTAAAGGCTCGTCGGTTTTGCCGACGAGCCTTTAAAAGTTAAAGTCCCAACGCTGTTACGACTTTATTTACAGTGTCCTTATCCGCGCCGGTGGCGAAAAGAATCGTGGTGCCGTTGCGGTAGAGTACCGTTGTGAGGTCGTCGCCTTTATACGTGTAGCGGTTGTATTCGCTGGAATCGACCGCCTTGCCCTCGGAGGTCCTGACGCTTGAAAGCATCTGCGCGTAGTTCGTTTTGGCGCTGTCCGTGGAAGCGAATGTGAAAAAGCCTAAGGAGTAATCATCACCCGAAACGGTCAGCGCTTTTGTGATGACGCTGCTGTCAAACTGGTCGGAAACGTCCGTTACTTCGCAGTCGGCAGCTTCGCAGGCGGACTTGAATTGCGCATCTGTGATGACGGTGCGGCCCGCGCAGCCGGAAAACACGATGCACGCGAGCAGAACGGACACGGTGACGAAGAGAGGAATCTTCTTTAAAATATGCTGTTTCATGGTATTTATCCTTTCCGGTTGCCGGTTACCCGGCTTTTTTTACAGTGATTGATAAAAAGAAAGAGCAGAACGGTCAAAAAGAATCCGGTCGAAAAGCCGGCGGTGTCGATCCACACATCGGAAACAAGCGAACCGCGGCCGGAGAAAATTTGAATGGTCTCGTCCGTGACGGCGCACAGCATGCCGATGAGCGGAAAGTCGAGAAGATTGCGCCCACACTGGAGATTTTTGCCGTTTTTATCGTGCTGTAAGCCGAGCAGAAGCGAAAATTCCACACCCAGAAGGCCGTATTCCGAAAAATGCGCCGCCTTGCGCAGCAAAAATTCGCTGATTTCTGTGTGCAGAAGCTGCTCGAGCCACGTTTTTAAGGAGCCGCTCATGCCGCCGGAGACCGCGCGGCTCTGCATGGAGTTGCTCCAGATGAACGCAAGCGTGAGTGCAATGAGAATGCCGAGCACCCATCGCACGCGGGTATTGTGCATTGTTTGTTTCATGCGGAATCCTTTCGAGATATTTTCTCCATTTTACCACGCACGCGCCGGTTTCTCAATGCTGTCACAGAAATTTAATTTTTATATGACGCCAAAGCGCCCCTGACTGCTTGCGGCGGTGCGGGGGATATGCTATACTTATACCGATATTGTAAATTTGCGCAGGAGGTGACGGCGATGCGCGGAAAACTGAAAAAACTTTTTGCAGCGGTGCTCGCCGTGCTTTTGGCGCTTTCTTTTTCGGGGTGCAGCGAGCTGACGGGTCTTGATGCGCAAGCGCTGATGTCTCCGCCAAAGACGACGGCAGACAGAGAAGCGATATATGCCCTGATGGGCGGCGGCGTGGGTGACGTGACGCTTGTTTACCCGAAATGCGGTGATTACCGCTCGGCGATCATCTCGCGCGATTTAGACGGGTGCGGCACTTCGGAGGTCGTGAGTTTCTGTGCAAACGGCGACGCGGGCGGCACGCGGCTGGAATTTTTTAAGAAAAACACGGACGGCGTTTGGAACTCTATGGCGCGGTTTACCTCGGCGGCAACGCAGGTGGACAAGGTGTTTTTCGGTGACCTGACGGGCGACGGTATGGACGAGATCATCGTGGGCTGGGGAGATCCGCTCACGGCGACGGCAAGCGTTTCGGTTTATTATGTGGACGGAGACACGATCCGCGAATTCTCCATGACAACGGTCTCATACAGCGAAATTCTGCTGACAGATTTTGACAGCGACAATATAAAAGAGCTGTTCGTTTTGCAGGCGGCGCAGACGAGCGGAGAAGAGATTATGGCGCTTGGCGGGTTATACCGCTTTGACGGCGACCAGCCGTATGTCTCCAAAACCGTGCCGCTCGATGCGGCGGTGACGCGTTACACCTCCGTAAGCTTTTCGCAGGTAAATTCTTGGCGGCGCGCAGCGGTGCTGGACGGCGTGAAAGCGGACGGGCGCATGCTGACGCAGGTCATCGGGTATGACGAAGCGTCGGACAGACTCATTTCGCCGCTGTCGAACGAAGAAAACGCGACGGATCGGCCAACGGCGGCCGCAGCGGTCTCGCGCGATGTGAATAAAGACGGCATTTTGGAGATTCCAACGGCGGAGTTGACGATAAACGGCAGCGAAACGACGGCGGATTCCACCGGGTATGTCATCACGTGGAACACGTATAGCTTACAGGACAACACGTTGACGCCGGTGTGCACGAGTATTTTGAATACAGCGGAAAACTACAACCTGTTTTTGCCGAGCAGCGAGGATAACTACGGCTGCCAAAATGACACCGTGACCCGCACAGCGACATTCTTTACGTATACACAGATCGGCTTTAACGGCAATTACCTCGGCCGGGAGGACAAGTTCTCCATTCGGGTATATACGGAGGAAGACTGGGCGGAAAAAGAACAGGATGACGAAGATATTCTGTTGAGCAGCTCCGCCGGGCGCGTGTATGTGCTGCGCATTTTGGACGATTCCATGGCGGAAAGCGACGAAAAAACGCTGCAAAGCGGATTTGAAGTGCTGGAATAAATATAGACTGAAAATGGGGGACAGAAAGGGGAAACGAACATGAAAAAGATATTGGTGGCAGAGGACGAGCAGAATATCCGCGAGTTTGTGGTCATCAATTTAAAGCGCGCGGGGTACGACTGCGTGGAAGCCGCAAGCGGTGAGGAAGCCTTGCGCGTGTACGAGCAGGCCGGCGGCGATTTTGACGTGGCTGTGCTGGACATCATGATGCCCGGCAGTCTGGACGGCCTTGCCGTATGTAAGGAATTAAGACAGAAAAACGCGACCATCGGCATCATCATGCTGACGGCGAAAACGCAGGAAATGGACAAGGTGACGGGCCTGATGATGGGCGCGGACGATTACGTGACGAAGCCGTTCAGCCCCTCTGAGCTCGTGGCGCGCGTGGACGCCGTTTACCGCCGTGTGGCACAGTTTACGAGAGCCGCAGAGCCGAATTTCTCCGAAGAGCTGCGCTCCGGCCGCTTCGTGCTGAACCTGCGCAACCGCTCATTCACAAAAGACGGCAACCCCGTGGAGCTGACACAGGTGGAGTTTCAGATCATGGAATACTTCATCTCAAATGCCGGTAAGGCGTTAAAACGTTCCGAAATTCTAAAGCACGTCTGGGGCAGCGGATATGTCGGTGAGGAAAAAATCGTAGACGTGAATATTCGCAGATTGAGAATGAAGATCGAAGACGAGCCCTCGAACCCGAGACATGTTGTCACCGTGTGGGGCATCGGCTATCGGTGGGATAAGTAATCAAAAGGTTGCGTGAAAGCAAACGAATGAAGTCTTTGATTAAACTTTCTTCAGAAAGTTTATGGGGTCTCGGGGCAAGGCCCTGAGGCGTCGTCCGCAGACGACGAAATCTTTTTGCCTAATAAAAAACTAGGAAAGTAGGTTCAACAGTCCGGTGGACTGTTGAACCGCAGAAAACCCAGTTGCATGGGTTTTCTGATGACTTGCAGGGCAAGTCATTTAAAAATACTGGTAACTACAAAAAGAAGCACAGAAAGGAGGAAAGCGCGTGTTCAAAAAAGGTATTGCAAGACGCTGGCTGTTTAACAGCCTCGGTGTGATGATTTTATTATTTACAGCCTGTATTGCGGCGCTTTCTTTCGTTGTGCAGAGCTATGCCTATAACGGCATACAAATGACGCTCATCGGTCGCAGCGACGAGCTGCCCACCGTGCTTTCCGGCAGCATGAAAACCGTAAGCGAGTTTAACGCTGCAGCCAGAAGCTACACCGAAAATTTCCCGGATAAAGACCTCATGGAGGTCATGGCGGTCTCGCGTTCGGGCAGCATTTTGTCTACATCCTCCGGCTTTGCGCCGGACCAAAACCAGAGCAAGCCCGATTTTGAAAGCGCCTTGCACAGCGAAAATGGGTACGGCTATTGGATCGGCAAGCTCGCAAGCGGCGAGAAGGTCATGGCCGTCTCGCGCGTGGCGCGCGGCGCAAACGGCGCGGTGCTCGGCGCGGTGCGGTACATCGTCTCTATGGAGCGCGCAGACCGGCAGATTACGTATGTCGTGCTGGTCCTGATTGGTATCGGTGTGCTCATTTTGGTGCTCGTCACGCTTTCGGGCATTTATTTCGTGCGGTCTATTATCACGCCCATTCGGGAACTCAATGCTACGGCGGAAAAAATTGCAAAGGGCGATTTTGACGTGCGCGTCAAGAAAGAGAAGGACGACGAGCTCGGCGCACTGTGCGACTCCATCAACGACATGGCGGCAGAGCTTGGCACAGCGGAAAAAATGAAAAACGACTTCATTTCCTCTGTTTCGCACGAGCTGCGCACGCCGCTGACGGCTATTAAGGGTTGGGCGGAAACGCTGCAAACAGGCGGTATCGGCCGAGAAACGTATGATAAGGGCATGAACGTCATCGTGCGCGAGGCAGAACGCCTTTCCGGCATGGTGGAGGAGCTTCTGGATTTTTCCCGCATGCAAAGCGGCAGAATGCGGCTGATCCTCAAGAGAATCGATCTTTTGGCGGAGCTCGATGAGGCCGTGTACATGTTCACCGACCGTGCGCGAACGGAGCATAAAAATCTTATTTACGATGAGGAAGATACGATGCTTTCGCCGATTTTGGGTGATGTGAATCGCCTGCGGCAGGTGTTCATCAACGTCATCGACAACGCTTTGAAATACACGAATCCCGGTGGTACGGTGCGCGTTTCCGCGTATGAGGACGACGGGTTTATCCGCGTCATCATTAAGGACAGTGGCTGCGGCATCCCGGCGGAGCATCTGCCAAACGTCAAAAAGAAGTTCTACAAAGCAAACCAAAACGTGCGCGGCAACGGCATCGGCCTCGCCGTCGCAAATGAGATCATGGAGCTGCACTCCGGCTCGCTTGATATTGACAGCGAAGAAGGCATGGGCACCACGGTCATCATCACGATACCGACCATGAAAAAGCTTGAGATGAATCCCGAGCTTTCCAACACAACGCAGATTCCCACCGCCACCGCGCAGGTGCAGGTCGTGGAGAGAAAACAGGATTAAATATTGTTTATAAGCAAAAGGAGAAAGAATGGCAAAACGCGTAACATCTATCGGCGGGCAGGCCTTACTTGAGGGCATTTTGATGGTTGGCCCGAAGAAAAACGTAGCGGCTTTTTGTGACGAAGCCGGAAATATTACAACGGAGGAGGTTTCCACGCCGTCGCTGCGCGAAAAATACCCCATTTTGAAAAAGCCGTTTATACGCGGCGTGTTCTCTATGGTGGATACCCTGCGCCTCGGTATGAAGGCGCTGACGCTTTCGGCGGATAAAGTGGGCGGCGAGGAAGAGGAAGAGCCCTCGAAATTTGAAAATTGGCTCGAAAAGAAATTCGGAGACAAGGTGATGAATGCGGTCGTCGCCGTGGGCGGTGTGCTGGGCGTGGCGCTTGCGGTGCTGCTGTTCTTCTTTTTGCCGGCGGTGCTCTTTAACGGGCTGATGATGCTTACGGGCGACGGCATCAGTGGTTGGCGTTCGGTGTTTGAGGGCCTTTTACGTATCGTCATTTTTGTACTGTACATTGTTGTCATCTCTAAAATGCCGGAGATTGACCGCACATTCCGCTACCACGGCGCGGAGCACAAGACGATTTTCTGCTATGAAAACGACCTGCCGCTCACCGTGGAAAATGTGCGGAAGCAAAAGCGCTTCCACCCGCGCTGCGGCTCCAGCTTTATGATCTTAATGCTTTTGCTCGGCATCATCATCGGCTTTTTCATTCCGTTTTCCAATCCGTTTCTGCGCACATTCTGTAAGCTCTTGTGCTTGCCGGTCGTTGTCAGCATCGGTTATGAGCTCATCAAGCTTTGCGGCAAGTACGATAACGTGCTGACGCGCATCATTGCGGCGCCGGGCCTGTGGTTTCAGCGTTTGACCGTAAAAGAGCCGACCGACAAGATGATGGAAGCCGCTATTGCGGCGATGAAAGCGGTTATCCCGGAAAACGGCGAGGATATTATCCGATGACGCTGAACGAGCTGTACCGCGCAGCGAAAACGGCGCTTGAACCCGTCACGGAAGACCCGACGTTTGAAGCCGCGTGCCTTTTGGAGCATTTCTGCGGCGCGAACCGCACAGAGTTATTGTTGCACGGCGATAAGCCGGCGGAGTCTGAAGCGGGGCAAGCGGTGCTTTCCGCGCTCGAAAAGCGCAAAACGGGCGAGCCGCTGCAATATCTGCTTGGCGAGTGGGACTTTATGAGCCTGACGCTTTCCTGCGGAGAGGGCGTGCTGATTCCGCGCGAGGACACCGCTGTTTTGGTGGAAGCAGTGTGCAAGCGTTTGTCGAAAACCGAGAATTTGCCGAAGGGGCTTGACCTTTGCGCCGGCACGGGTGCGGTGGGGCTTTCCATCGCGAAAGAAGCACACGCCGAAGTGACGGAAGTGGAGCTGTACGATGGCGCATTCAACTATTTAAACGAGAATTTGGCGCGTTACCCGGAGCTGCCGGTGACGGCGGTAAAGGGCGACATGTTAGATAAAGCGTTTGCGGAGACGCTGCCGGATGGGTTCGATTTCATCGCGTCGAACCCGCCGTATATTGAGACAAGCGAGCTGCCGCTTTTGCAGCGCGAAGTGCAGAAAGAGCCGAAAACGGCGCTGGACGGCGGCGCGGACGGCCTCATCTTCTACCGCGCGATCTGCGATATTTGGGCGAAAAAATTGCACCCGAACGGCGTGCTTGCCGTGGAAATCGGTGAGACGCAGGGGCAGGCGGTAAAGGTGCTGTTTGAAGCCGCCGGTCTGCGCGATGTGCGGATTCACAAGGACTTGGGCGCGCTCGACAGGGCGGTTTCGGGGGTTAGATAGAATAAGTCGATTTTTTAAAGGCGGCTTTGGCCGCCTTTCGGGGAAGACTGGGTTCGATTTTTATGAACTTGTGTTACAAGTTCATAGGGAAACCCCTTAGTAGGGTTTCCCTCGGACGAAACGTCCACCGGAAGTTTCGTCCTCCCTTCCTGACTTTGCGAACGCAAAAAGATTTCGCTTTCTGCGGAAAGCGACGTAGGGCGCTGCCCTAAGAACCTGCAAGCTTTTGAAAAAAGCTTGAGCAAAACTTTTAACCATGGTTTTCTTTAGCTATGCAATAATTTTATCCGAAAGGAAGTTTTTCAAATGGTAAAGCATGTTTTAATGATCAAGCTCAAGGACAATTCCAAAGAGCAGTGCGAAAAGCTGCGCGATCTTTTTATGACGATGAAGGGCCGCGTGCCGCAGGCACTTGACGTGGAAGCCGGTGCGGATTTCCTCCACTCCGAGCGCTCCTTTGACGTTTGCCTGACCGTTACGCTCGAGAGCCCCGAGGCGCTCGAAGAATACCAGAAAGACCCGTACCACTGCAACACGGTGAAGACCTATGTTGCGACAGTTCGCGAAAAGGCGGTTGCGGTCGATTACATCGTTTGATTGAACAAAATTCACGCGGCGCTGTGCGGCTTTTGCATGGCGCTGCTTTTTTACACGGCTTGTTGCTGAAGCCGAAATAGCGCCAAATTAGCCAAAAAAGAATAGGAAAATTCGGCGTTTACACCCCTCGAAAACGACATACAGGCATTGAATTGCAGCATTTTATCCGATATAATGGTAATCAAAGTGTCTTTTGAAGGGAGCAATTTTGTGGTTCGCAATATGACGAAGGGCAGCCCGGTAAAGCTTTTGTTGGCATTTGCACTGCCTTTGCTTGTTGCCAATGTGTTTCAGCAGTTATACTCTGTGGCGGATGCTATGGTGCTCGGCCGCGGTGTAGGCGTCAACGCGCTTGCGGCGGCGGGTTCCACGGGTTCGGTACATTTTTTTGTTTTGGGTTTCATCAACGGTTTGACGCACGGGTATTCCATTTTGATTTCGCAACGCTTCGGCGCAGGCGACGAAAGCGACATGCGCCGCACGGTGATGAACGCGGGCTACCTCGGCTTTATGAGCGCTGCGGTCATCACGGCGTTAAGTCTCATTTTCTCGCGCCCGCTCATGACACTGATGGGTACGCCGACCGATATTTTTGACGACGCGCTTTTGTACATCCGCATTATTTTCATCGGTATTTTCACGACGGTGTTTTACAATATGCTTTCGAGTATTCTTCGAGCGCTCGGCGACAGCATGTCGCCGCTCATTATCATTCTCATCAGTTCGGCAGTGAACATCGGGCTGGACATTCTGTTTGTCATGGCCTTTAAATGGGGCGTGGCCGGCGCTGCGTGGGCGACCGTTTTGGCACAGCTGCTTTCCGGCCTGATGTGTCTTTTCGTGTTGTGCCGTATGCCGGTTTTGCGTTTTAAAGCCGACGAAAAGCGCATGGATAAGTCTATTATTTTTGGCTTATTGAAGCTTGGTTTGCCGGTCGGAATTATGAATTCCATTACGGCGATCGGCGGTATGATCTTACAGGGCATTGTGAATGGTTTAGGTTCTACGATTGTGGCGGCATATACGGCGGGCTCGAAAATCTTCGGTCTTGCGGAACAGCCGTGCAACATCATCGGGTTATCCCTTGGCACGTATGTCGGGCAGAACCTCGGCGCGGGACGCGTTGACCGCATTAAAGTCGGCGTGCGCCGCAGCATTTTGATGGTGCTCATCGTCGATTTCTTCATCGGCGGCACAATGATTCTGTTCGGCCGCCAGCTGACGGCGGTGTTCGTCTCCGGCGTGGAGCAGGCGGTCATCGAAGCTTCGTATCCGTATTTGCTGTGTTGCGGTGCGATGATGTGGGTGCTGGGTTTGCTGTTCGTCTACCGCTTTTCCCTGCAAAGTCTCGGCGACACGGTGGTGCCGATGCTCTCCGGCGCGCTGGAGCTAATTCTGCGCATTTCCGTTGTGCTCGTGCTCTCTAAAGTGTTCAATCTGGGCTTTCTTTCCATCTGCATTGCAGAGGTCTCCGCGTGGTTCGGCGCGGCGGCACTGCTGTGCGTGACGTATTACATTCGTATTCATAAATTGCCGGAAAAACTTTCGGCGAAATCATGAGGGGTTTATGGCAAAAACAGAACGCATTCAAAATATGACAAAAGGCAGCCCTGCAAAGCTGATTTTCACTTTCGCGATACCGCTGATGTTGGGCAACGTGTTTCAGCAGTTCTACACGGTGGTGGATACCGCCATTGTGGGGCAGGCGCTCGGCGTAAACGCGCTGGCGGCGCTCGGTGCGGCGGACTGGCTGAACTGGCTCGTGCTGGGGCTTATTCAAGGCTTTGCGCAGGGCTTTTCCATTTACATGGCGCAGCGTTTCGGCGCGGAAGACCACGAGGGTCTTAACCGTTCCATTGGCGCGACGATCTCGCTTTCGGCGGTCATTTCAATCTTGACCGTCATTCTGAGCCAAGTCGCCATGGCACCCGTGCTGCGCGCCATGAACACGCCGGAGGAGATCATCGGCGGCGCGTTCACATACCTGCGCATCATGTTTGCGGGTATACCCGTCATCATGGCGTATAACGTGCTTGCAAGCATCCTGCGTGCGCTCGGCGACAGCAAAACGCCGCTGTATGCCATGGTCATTGCATCTATTCTGAATATCGGGCTTGATCTGCTGTTTGTTATGGTGTTCCACTGGGGCATTGCGGGTGCGGTCGTTGCAACGGTCATCGCACAGCTTTTTGCAGCGCTTTACTGTTTGCGCGCTGTGCTGCACGTGAAGGTCATCCACCTGAAAAAAGAGTATTTCCGGCTCAATCCGGAAATAGCAAAGCGCCTTTTGGGGCTCGGTACGCCGGTCGCCGCACAGAATGTTATCATCGCCGTGGGCGGCATGGTGGTGCAGTCGGTCGTCAACCGCTACGGCACGCTGTTCGTGGCGGGCTTTACGGCAACGAATAAGCTGTACGGTATTTTGGAGATTGCCGCCGTTTCGTTCGGCTACGCCGTGACGACGTATGTCGGGCAGAATCTCGGCGCGGGGCTTTTAGACCGCGTGAAAAAGGGTATGCACTCCGCAACGTGGATCGCTTTGCTGACCTCGGTCGTCATTACGGTTTTTGTGCTGATTTTCGGAAAATACGGCATCGCACTGTTTATTTCCGGCACGGCGGAGGAAGTGTCGATCTCATCGCAGGTGGCAATACACTATCTTAATATCATGAGTATTTGTCTGTCTATCCTCTATATGCTGCACATTTACCGCTCCGCGCTGATGGGGCTTGGCGATACCATCATGCCGATGGCTTCGGGCATCATGGAATTTTTGATGCGTATTGGCGTGGCGTTGTTTCTGCCGCTTATTATCGGGCAGGAGGGTATTTTCTATGCGGAGGTCACTGCTTGGACCGGTGCGGCTATTCTGCTTGTCACGACGTATTTTTTGAGAATGCATAAGCTGACGAGAGAACTTGACACAAGCCAAAGTAAAGCGGGCGAATAAAAGAAGCCTTTCAGAAAAATATGAAGCTAAAAAGCGTGCAGAAAACAAAATCTGTGCGCTTTTCTTTATTATATGCGCATAAGAACGCGTCAAAGACTAAAGAATGAAGAATGTGAAATTCACTCTTGAAGTTTGTCCGTACAATCTGTATACTGGGTGTAGATTACGCGCGGGAAGTCGCGCTGACGGAGGTATTTTATTATGAGACCCCTTACACCGAAATTTCCGAAGCTGCTGCATGGCGGCGATTATAATCCCGAACAGTGGCTGCGCTACCCCGAGATTCTCAAGCAGGACGTGGAGCTGATGAAGAAAGCGGATATCAACTGCGTGTCGGTCGGTATTTTCTCCTGGGCACATCTGGAGCCGAATGAGGGAGAATACGACTTCGACTGGCTGGAGAAGATCATCGACAATCTCTACAAAAACGGCATTTATACCGTGTTGGCCACACCGTCCGGTGCAAAGCCGCTTTGGATGAGCGAAAAGTATGAGGAGATTCGCCGTGTGCAGAATAATGGTGTGCGCGACCTTTCCGGCGCACGCCATAACCACTGCTATACATCCCCCGTGTACAGAGAGAAGACCCGCGAGATGGATAAGCGCCTTGCAAAGCGCTTTGCAAACCACCCGGGCGTCATTTTGTGGCACCTTTCTAACGAGTACGGCGGCGAGTGCTACTGCCCGCTGTGCCAACAGGCGTTCCGCGATTGGCTGAAAAAGAAGTATAAGACGCTCGACGACCTGAACCACGCGTGGTGGACGGACTTCTGGAGCCACACGTATACGAGCTGGGATCAGATTCACGCGCCGCAGCCGAACGGCGAAATGAACGTGCACGGTCTGACGCTCGATTGGAAGCGCTTTGTCACGTACCAGACCGTCGATTTCATGAAAATGGAGCGCGACACCGTAAAGGAAGTAAACCCGGATATCCCGGTGACGGCGAACCTGATGGGCTTCTACGACGGCCTCGATTACTTTAAGTTCGGCCCGGAGCTCGATGTTGTTTCCTGGGACAACTACCCGCAGTGGCATACGACCGACAACGTAGAGATTGCGGTCTCTTCCGCGATGACGCACGACGTGATGCGTTCGATCAAGCACGAAAACTTCCTTTTGATGGAAAGCACGCCGAGCATGACGAACTGGACGCCCATCAGTATGCTGAAGCGCCCGGGCATGCACCTGCTTTCCTCCATGCAGGCGGTTGCACACGGCTCAAATTCTGTGCAGTATTTCCAGTTCAGAAAAAGCCGCGGCTCCTGCGAAAAGTTCCACGGTGCGGTCGTTGACCATGTCAGCCATGGCGGCGTGTTTGACTCCGTTACGAACGAGAACACCCGTGTGTTTAAGGATGTGCAGTCCGTCGGCGCTGAGCTTAAGAGCATGAACGAGCGCGGCGACGTATACGGCACCGAAGTCAAGCCGCAGGTCGCTATCGTGTACGACGTGGAAAACCGCTGGGCGCTGGATGCCGCCGCGGGCCCGCGCAACAAGGATAAAGACGAAAAATATGTAGAGACGCTCTTGACGCACTACCGTCCGTTCTGGGATAAGGGCGTGCAGGTGGACATCGTCGATATGGACGGCGATATCTCGAAATATAAGCTTGTCATTGCGCCGATGCTCTATATGTACCGCGCAGGCTTTGAAAAGAAGATGCGCAAGTTCGTCGAAAACGGCGGCACGCTCGTTACAACGTACTGGAGCGGCATCGTGGACGATACTGACCTGTGCAAAATGGGCGGCCTCCCCGGCGACATGATGGACGTGTTCGGCGTGTGGAACGAAGAAATCGACAGCCTGCCGGACGGCATGAAAAACGGCATTGCGTTTAACGGCAGCCGTTACGATGCTATAGAGCTTTGTGCACGTATCCACCCGCTGACGGCGGAGGTGCTCGGCACATATGAAAAGGATTTCTACGCAGGCGAAGCGGCGCTGACGAAAAACAAGTTCGGCAAGGGAGAGGCGTATTACATTGCGGCCCGTACCGGCAGCGATATGCTTTCTGTACTGTACGGCGAAATGATTGAGACGCTGCACATTGAAAAAGCGCTCGATTGCGCTCTGCCGCACGGCGTAACGGCACACATCCGCCACGGCGAAAAGGAGAATATCATTTTTGTAGAAAACTACACGGAAAGCGGAAAAACCGTGGAATTGCCGCGCGACTACAAGTTGTACGGTACAGATCAAACGGTAAATTCAATCAAACTCGCTCCGTTTGGCATTGCCCTCTTATCGGATTTAACAAAAGTTTAATATTTTGCGTATTTGCTGTGGAAATTCTCGCTATTTTGTGCTATATTGAAATAGACAAGAGCCGACATTGTTCGTGTAAAACGGACAGGCAAATAACGGAATATGCAGTTTGAAGGAGTAATCAAATGGCAATGGAATCACAGACGTTTTTCAGTGCAGAGAATCGCGTAGCACCGCTTGGCATCGTACCGCTTGCCGGTGCGCGTGAGCTTTCCGAAAAGGTTGAGGCCCATCTGGTGCGTTGGGCAAAGCGTGCCGGTATGGATGTGGACACGTTCATCATCGAAAACAGCTGCCCGCGTTTCTCTTCCGGCGACAGCAAGGGTCTTATCAAGTCGACCGTGCGCGGCTATGACCTGTTCTTTGTTGTAGACGTAGGCAATTACAGCCTGACCTACAACTACTTCGGCAACCAGAACCACATGTCCCCGGATGACCATTATCAGGATTTGAAGCGTCTCATTCAGGCAGCAAGTGGTAAGGCACACCGCGTTAACGTTGTGATGCCGCTGCTTTACGGCGGCCGTCAGCACCGCCGCAGCTACCGCGAGTCTTTGGACTGCGCATACATGCTGCAGGAGCTTCAGCAGATGGGCGTTTCCAACGTTTTGACTTTCGACGCACATGACCCGCGCGTGCAGAACGCTGTGCCGGTTATGGGCTTCGATAACCTGATGCCGACTTATCAGGTTTTAAAGAAGCTCTTCAAGGACTTCCCGGATCTTTCCACCGATAAGAAAGACTTCATGATCGTCAGCCCGGACGAAGGTGCGTTGAACCGCAACATGTACTATGCTTCCGTGCTCGGTGTGGACATGGGCATGTTCTACAAGCGCCGCGATTATTCCCGCATTGTAGACGGCCGCAACCCGATCGTCGCACATGAGTATCTCGGTACCCCGGTCGAGGGCAAGGACGTGTTCGTTGCCGATGACATCATCTCCTCCGGCGAGTCCGTGCTCGACATCGCAGAGAACGTCAAGGCCCGCAAGGCACGCCGCTTCTTCGCTTACGGCACGTATGCCATCTTCACGAACGGCCTCGCAAAGTTCGATAAAGCGTATGAAGAGGGTCTCATCGACGGCATCTTCGGCAGCAACCTGACGTACCTTAACCCGGAACTGAAGAACCGCCCGTGGTTCCATGAAGTCGACGTTTCGAAGTACATCGCTTACTTCATCTCCGCTTTGAACCACGACGCTTCCATCAGCTCCCTGCTTGACCCGCACGCCAAGATCGACGCACTGCTCCAGAAGCGTGCGCTTGAAAAGGCAAAGATCATCGACGAGCAGCTCTAATTTTTAAATCACAGCTAAAATAAACAGGGTATGCACTGTAAAAAAGTGCGTACCCTGTTTTTGTGTGTTTATTTCTGCATCTCTTTCAGCTTTTCCAAAAGAGTTTCTACGCGTAGACCACTTGGCGCGGCAGCATAGCTTGCGGCATCTTCTTCAAAGGCGGAGATTGCGTAGCCGTCCGGCGTGACGTAATATGTGCCCTCTGTGCCAAAATATGTGCGGGAAGTATTGTTTTGATCTGCGCGGATCGGCGTCACGATGCGCATACCGTCTTGAAACTGCGGGTTATAATCTTTGAATAAAACATTCGCGGCGATCGTCACACGGTCGCCCGGCTCGTATTTTTCCGAAGTATCGGACAAGATCACGAGGGTGTACTCGTAAAAATCATAGGTATTTGAAATACCATTTTCTGCGCGTTTTTGATCAAGCTCAATATCACCAGTTGAAATGTTCTTAGAATAATACTGTATATCGCCTTCGATTTCACCATAAAGGAATGTATCCGCTATATTAGTGCAATCTTCTAAGGTTAGCTTAGTCATAGATAACATGTACGGCGTTTCAGTTCCGCAAACGGGGTATTGGCTTCGTAAAATTGAGATTTGTTCTGGCGAAAGTTGCTCGGCTTTAGTGTTAGATAAGACGAGAATAACACATGTAGAAAGCAATAAGAAAAGTGAAATTACAATTAGAATTATTTTATAAGTTTTGCTTTTAACAATCGTCGACAACGTCATAACTGTTAATTCCCCTTTCAATACTTATTGTTTAGATCAGTTATATCATGATTTTGTGGAGTGTAGTAGGTCTCTCTAGTGCCTTGTCGCATAACAGATGCGGCACTGGTAACATTATAATTAGTATTAGGGTGACCTAATCCAAGTGCATGACCAATTTCATGAACCATAGTAAATCTTCTGTGGGTGGTGCTATCGTATACTAAAACGCTTGGATTAAAAAGAATACTTGCGTATTTAATTTTTCGCGAAGAACTTTTTGCATGGGCAAGGGTGTCAAGTAAAATTCCATCGGTGGAAGTAGATTGGCAAATAGCAAGAACTGAATTAACATTCCATTCACCAACGATTTCAGACCATGCGGAACTGGTTGCTGTTCCTAAATCAACATTAGAAGATGAAAAATTCGACTGGGTGATGGAAACTCGCGCAGAAGCGTTAGACCAAGCATAACGTATAGTAGAATAGTGAGAAGAATAGTTACTGTCTAATTTATCACCATTGATATTTATATACGCTACGCGATTTGTTACATTGTACCATTTTAAGGCTATACCAGTTGAGCCATCATAGAAAATCTCATGAGCAGAAACCGTAAAGTTTTGAATTTGAAAAAGCAAGACTAAAAGTATCGATAACATTGAAATACAAAGCTTGCGCTTCTGGATAAGCTTAGACATGGTGTTCCTCCCCTGTATTTAAATATTGAATTCAGTAAGATGAATTAAATCATAAGAACCACATATTTATCACATCCGATTGTTTTTTTGTTAAATATACATTATCACAGATGAGTAATACATGTCAATATACAAAATAAATAATTTTAAATTTAATTCATTTAAAATAGGCAAATAGAAAGAACCAAAAGAAAAAAGCCGCATAAAATGGCGCGGAGAGGTGATCTTTGGGCTTGCGTTTTTAAAGGGGCTGTGTTAAAATACTGTCATAAAGCAAACGCTGAGACCGAACGAGTACCCCGGGGGCAGTCGATAGAGAGCGGAGGTCATGGGCTGAAAGCCGCCGCAGAAAAGAGCCGGGCGAAGTGCATTCGCGAGCGGATGCGGTGAGCGAAAGTGAGCCGCATACGGGTACGGCACGTTACGCCGTTTGAGTGATAAACCGGAGTGGAACCGCGGATTTATTGTATCATGAATGTTTTGATACATTTCGCCCCCGAGCGCCTATGTTGTGCGCTCGGGGCTTTTGTTTTTAAGGAGAGGTTTACGTCATGTTTTCTAAGTTAAAGGCGGAGCTTGACGCCGTGATGGCACGCGACCCTGCCGCCCGCAGCCGTGCGGAGGTTTATTTTCTGTATTCCGGCTTCAAGGCGGTGCGGTCTTACCGCAAGGCAAACTGGTTTTTCCGTCATAATATGAAATTTATCGCGCGCTATATCTCGCAGCGCGCGCGCCGCAAAACGGGTATAGAGATTCACCCGGGCGCAACGATCGGCAAAAATTTGTTCATCGACCACGGTATGGGTGTCGTCATCGGCGAAACCACCGTTATCGGTGACAACTGCACGCTGTATCAGGGTGTGACGCTCGGCGGCACGGGCAAAGACCAGGGCAAGCGTCACCCGACGCTTGGAAATGACGTGCTCGTCGGTGCGGGCGCAAAGGTGCTGGGGCCGTTCCGCGTGGGTGATAACGCCCGTGTGGCGGCGGGTGCCGTGGTGCTGGATGCCGTGCCCGATAACGCAACGGCGGTCGGTGTACCGGCGCGCATCGTGCGCGTGGGCGGCAAGCGTGTGATGGACAACAGCACGCTGGATCAGATCCACGTGGCCGACCCGGTGGCGCAGGAAATGTGCCGCATGCGGCTTGAAATTGAGCGCCTGCACGGCGAGCTGAACAGCTGCTGCAGAGAAAAAAGCAAGCTGACCGCACAGAAAGCGGAGAAGAATAAGGAAGAATAAGCAGAAAGGAAGCACCTGTATGCAGCTCTATAACACAAGAACACAGAAAAAAGAAGAATTTATTCCGCACGAAGCCGGCAAAGTCAAAATGTACACCTGCGGCCCAACCGTGTACCACTATGCACACATCGGCAACCTGCGCTCGTACATCATGGAGGATATGCTGGAAAAAGCTTTGCGCTACCTCGGCTATGACGTGACCCGCGCCATGAACATCACGGACGTCGGCCACCTTTCCAGCGATGCCGACACCGGCGAAGACAAGATGCTCAAGGGCGCGCGCCGCGAGCACAAGACCGTCATGCAGATTGCGCAGTTCTATACCGACGCATTTTTCAGTGACTGCGAAAAGCTTGGCATCAAGCGCCCGGAGATCGTCGTTCCGGCGACGAGCTGCATCGATACGTTCATCCACATGGTAGAGGTGCTCCTTGAAAAGGGATATGCGTATATCGCGGGCGGCAACGTCTATTTTGATACCTCCAAGCTCGAAAACTATTATGTTTTCGGCAACATGGAGGAAGAGAGCCTCGCCGTAGGCGTGCGCGACAGCGTGGAAGAGGACGAAAACAAGCGCTCCAAGAGCGACTTCGTGCTGTGGTTTACAAAGTCGAAGTTTGACGACCAGGAGCTCAAGTGGGATTCCCCGTGGGGCGTGGGCTACCCGGGCTGGCACATCGAGTGCAGCGGCATCAGCATCAAGTACCTCGGCGAATATCTCGACATTCACTGCGGCGGCATCGATAACGCGTTCCCGCACCACACAAACGAGATTGCACAGAGCGAAGCGTATCTCGGCCACCCATGGTGCAAATACTGGTTCCATGTGCTGCACCTTTTGGACGCGCGCGGCAAGATGAGCAAATCAAAGGGCGATTTTCTCACGGTTTCGCTGCTTGAGGAAAAGGGCTACGCGCCGCTTGTATACCGCATGTTCTGCTTACAGTCCCATTACAGAAAGCCGCTGACGTTCTCGTTTGAGAGCCTTGACAACACCGCTACGGCGTACAAAAAGCTCGTTTCCCGCATTGCAGCGCTGAAAAATGAGGGAGAGCACGACGAAGCTGCCATAGAGCCGCTGCGTGTTTCGTTCCGCGCGGCGCTGGAAAACGATCTCAACACGTCCTTGGCACTCACAGCGCTGTACGACGTACTGAAAGCCAAGCTTTCCGACGTGGACAAGCTTGCGCTCATCAAGGAGTTTGACGAAGTGTTGTCCCTCGGCTTGCTGAAAGCTGCAAAGGCGTTGCGCGAGGAGCAGAATGCGCAGAAGTCCGCTGTGCCGGAGGGCATGACCGCCGAGGAAGCCGCGGAGATCGAAGCGCTCATCGCAAAGCGCACGGAAGCCAGAAAGGCAAAGGATTGGGCAACTGCCGACGCGATTCGCGATGCGCTTGCCGCACGCCATATCGTTGTGAAGGATACCCCGCAGGGTATCACGTGGTCTGTGCAGGGTTGAGTTAAGCTTATCAAGCAAAAAAGTCATAACCACCTCTTTTAGGGGGTGGCTATGACTTTTACAACAAAAGGGCGCGGAGCTTTAAAACTCCGTGCCCTTGGTTTTTGCGAAACTTACGCGTTTTTGTTTTCTTTTTCGTCGTCGCAGCAGTGGCCTGTTTTGTGCTTGTGAATGTCTTCCGTACCGGCGGCTATGGCTTCCTCGTAGTATTTGCACTTATAATCGATTACTTTAAGCTGATCTTCAAGCTCCTTGATTTGTGCCATAACGGCCTCGCGGCGCTCAAGAAACAGGTTGTAGCGTTGCTCCAGGGTGGAGTCACCCATTTGTGCCCACACCGCGTACTGGCGAATATCTTTAATGGACATGCCCGTGCATTTTAAACATTCGATAATGCGCAGCATGGAAAGATCCTGTTCGGAAAACATTCTGTGGCCGGATTCCTTCCGCTCCAAAAACGGCAGGATGCCTTCTTTATCGTAATAGCGCAGCGTGGTCGCCGGAATGCCCGTGATGTCCGAGGCTTCCTTAATGGTGTACGTCATCTGCAAGCGCTCCTTTCTAAGTTAGATATAACTCTATATATAAGCATACGTTTTTTTGCGCGGTTTGTCAATGTGTTCGTGGAAAACTCCTGCGCCAAAATTTCGGAAAAACAAAAAGAACGCCCGGCAAGCTGCGTAAACCGGGCGTGCCCGCGAGCAACTCGGCATTGAAACTGCACTGTGTGATTTCGCCGTACTCGTCATATAGCACGTCGCCGTTCACGGTGGACATTTTTAGTGAAATTTATGTCTATAATATTATATATTATCAATAGTTTCCGATGTTTTTTTGAAAATATTGACGGTAGGGACAATACGGAAGATTTTTACACAGGGCTTGCGCATAAGACAAAAACAAGATAAAATAATATTTAGTATACACAGAAAAGACAGGGGGTGCGGCATGAAAGAAAAAATTCAGCTGTTAGCGGCGGCGCTGGCGCTTATTTTGCTGCTTTGCAGCTGTGCAGTGCGGGGCACGGCATCAAACGACGCCAAACCGGCGGCGGGCGATGTCACGGACAGCAACGCCGCGCCCTACGAGGTCCCCGCTTTTCGGGATTCTGTCTTCAATGAAGATGAAGCGACCGCGTTCGGCAGCGGAGAGATTGACCTTTCCCAGCTTGAAGACGGCATCATCGGCGTAAAAGCGCAGAGCGATACGCGATTAAAAATGCAGATTGTCTGCGGCGAGGATAAATATAACTATGATTTGCCGAACGACGGCAGTGCGACATTTTTTCCGCTCAATATGGGAAACGGCACATACACGTTCCGACTGATGGAGCAGGTGGGCGACAGCAAATACGCATGCATCGGGAGCGAAGACCGCGACGTGACGCTGAAAGATGAATTTCAGCCGTACCTGCGCCCGAACCAGATGGTGAATTACAACAAAAGCTCCGATTGCATCAAAAAGGTGAAAGAGCTGGACGCAAGCTGCACCACCGATGCGGACATTGCTGCCGCCGTGTATGACTACATGGTGAAGAATATCCAATACGATACGGAAAAAGCGGCGACCGTGCAGAACGGCTACCTGCCCTCCCCGGATGAGACCTTAAAGACCGGCAAGGGCATATGCTTTGATTATGCAAGCCTTGCCGCCGCCATGCTGCGCAGCGAGGGCATTCCGTGCAAGCTCATCACGGGTTATGTGGGGGAGGAGACCTACCACGCGTGGAACAGCTTTTATGTGGAGAGCGAGGGGTGGATCACCGTGGAGATCCGCGCAAAAGCGGATGAGTGGCAGCGGGTGGACATCACCTTTGCCGCAGGCGGCATGCCCGCCGGGGAGATTCAAAACGATTCGGAATACACAACACGGTTCACTTATTAAAGGAAAAGCGAAAGGACGAGGAACATGGCAGAAAAATTTTTGACTCAGGAACAGCTCAGCGCATTTTGCAGCAGCCTTGCAATGCTGCTGCGCTCCGGCGCGTCGCTTTCGGAGGCTTCTTCCCTGTTTGAGGAAGACGGCATGGACACCGCCTTGCGGCAGGCTTCTACCGAGATCAGCCTTTCGGTTGCGGCGGGCCGTTTTCGGCAGCGGCGGAAAAGACCGGCGTTTTCCCGGAATACGCCTTGAGCGTTTTTAGTACGGCAGAGCTTTCCGGCCGATTGGACGAAGCGCTTGACCGCCTTGCAGACCACTATGACCGCCAAAGCGCGCTATACGACCGTTTGCGCAGCACCCTTACATACCCGGCCGTTTTGATGCTGATGATGTGCGGCGTGCTGGCGGTGCTCGTTTTCGCCGTGCTGCCCATGTTTGAGCGCGTGTACGACAATTTAACGGGCAGCCTGCTTTCATCTTCCTATGCCTATGTGCTCGCGGCGACGCTCATCGGGCGCATCAGCTTGGTGTTTGCGGGGCTTTTGGGCATCGTTTTGCTCGTTTTGGCGTTTGGTATGCGCTCCGATAAAGGTCGGGAAAAGCTCAGAAATACAATGGAAACGAGCCGCTTCACGCGCAAAGCCGCGTGGCTTTTGGCGGTCTCCGAGGTGATGGACACGCTCTCCGCCTTGCTTGCGAGCGGTACGGATGAAGACAGTGCGCTTGCGCTGTGCATCGAGCAGACGCGCCACAAAAAGCTGCACAAAGCGCTTGAAAAATGCCGTGAAGAAACACAGATGGGCGTCGGCATTGCGACGGCGTTTGCGCACCAAAAGATATTGCCCGCCATGTACGGCAAAATGCTGCTTGGCGGTGCGCAGAGCGGCGAGCTCGTGCAGGTGACGGAAAACCTCGCGCGCCGCACGGCGCAGGAGGCGGAAAACGGGCTGTGCAGCGTCATCGACCGCACGGAGCCGATTTTGATCGGATTTCTCACCGCGTCTGTCGGTTTGACGCTTTTAAGCGTCATGCTGCCCTTGCTCGGCATTTTGAGCGCAATCTGAGGGAAAAGTTATGGGTATTTTGAATCGAAAAGTAAGCTTCCGGCTTTTCGCGGTCGGGCTTATTCTGGTGCTTGCGGTAATTTTTACCGCGGTGTGCGTGCCGGTTTTTCAGGAGGATATCCGCGAAACGGGCCGTGCCGCTGTGCGCGAAGCCGTTTTGCGCAGTGCCGTGGAGTGCTACACCTTAGAGGGTGCATACCCGGAAAGCCTTGAATATTTGGAAAAGCACTACGGGCTTACGGTCAATAAGAAAGAATACATCGTGACATACGAGGTTTTCGCCGATAACCAGCTGCCGACCGTTCAGGTGCTGGTGCGCGGCGAGGAATAAGGAGGGCGCATGACGGAACCGAAAAAGAGAAACAGCACTTCTCTGATGCTGCTTCTGCTGTATGCATTGCTCATCGCATCGCTTTTGGTGTTGACGCTTGCGGGCGCGCGGCTGTATTCCGATACGATGGATGCCCGCGACGCACACGCAAAGCAGCGCAGCGCGCTTTCGTATATTCAAAGCCAAACGGCAGCGTGCGGCGGCAAAGGGAACATCCGCCTGATCGACGGCCCGGAGGGCCCGGCGGTGTGCCTGCGCGAGCCGGAAAGCGACTTCGAAACGCGCATCTATTTATATGAAAACGCGCTGCGCACGGAGTTTTCACGGGTCACGGCGGAGATCGACCCCAATAACGCCGAAAAGCTGTGCGACCTTAAAACGTTTAAAGCCGAGCTTTCGGAAAACGGGCTTTTAACGATCACTGCGGACGGCATGACCGCCGGCGCGTATTGTGACGGAGGTGGCGCGGCATGATAGATTACGAGGAAAAGCGCAGTGAAACGCGCCACCGCATGGGCTTTATGACCCCGCTGCTTGTGTTTGTTCTGGCATTTGTCGCGTGCTGCGGTGTCATTGCGTGCGTGTTCCTGCGCGCGGCCGTCATCAGCGATGAAGCGGCGAGGGAAAGCGCAGGCATTGCGCTGTGCCGCAGCGCCGCAGAGGCGTTTCGCGCGGGAGAGATCCCCGAAAACGGCGAAAAAGCATATTTCACAAAAGATATGACAAGCTGTGCGGAAGCGGACGCTTACTATTATATAGAAACCGAAGTGACCGCCGCCGAGACCGAAACGGGAGCGTTGTATGCCGGGAAAATCACGGCGTACACGGCGGAGCAGGATAAAGAAATTTATGCGCTGAATGTACGGTGCTACCAGCCGAAGGAGGGAACGCCATGAGCCGAAATCGATTCCGCATCGGCAGCATCGCGGTGCTGTTCGCGGTCGTTGTGCTGTGCGTCGCCATTTTCGGCGTGCTTACGGTGTCCTCTGCCGTATCCGATCGCCGTGCCGCAGAGCGCTACGGCGAGCACGTGGAAGTGCTGTATGCCTGCGAAAACGCCGGGCAAGACTGGCTTTCCGAAGCAGATGCGTATTTAAAGGGCGCGGGAGATCTGCCGGAAAACACGGAAGAGACCGAAACCACGCTCAAAACGGAAATCACGCGCGGCAACATGCAGCTTGAGATCTGCTTAAATAAGATAAACGGCAGCTATGAGATTGCAAAATGGCGCTGCACAGCGCGCTGGCAGCCGGATGACTCCCTGAACCTCGGGTAAGAAAGGCGGAGTACAATGAATATGACTGAAATTTTGAAAAGTGCCGTGGAGCGCGGCGCTTCCGATATTTTCGTGGTGGCGGGCCTGCCGCTGACGTATAAGGTGCGCGGCGAACAGCAGCGTGAAACGGCGGACGGCGCCTTCACGCCCGAAAAGACCGAAGCGTTCGCGGCGGAAATCTATCGTCTTGCCGCGCGTGAGCCGCACTGCTTAAACGGCGGTGCGACCGATGACGATTTTTCGTTCTCGCTCAGCGGTACGGGACGCTTCCGCGTGAATCTGTTCCGCCAGCGCGGCAGCATTGCCGCCGTAGTGCGCGTCATCCGCTTCGGTCTGCCTACGGCCGAAGAAGCGCATATCCCGCCGGAGGTCATGCGCGCGGCACAGATGAAAAAAGGCATCGTGCTCGTTACGGGCTCAGCGGGCAGCGGTAAGTCCACAACGCTCGCGTGTATCATCAACGAGATCAACCGTACGCGCGCGGGACATATTCTGACGCTCGAGGATCCGGTAGAGTACATCCATCGCCACGATAAGTGCATTGTGAGCCAACGTGAGATCGGTTGCGACTGCCCGAGCTACGTCGCCGCTTTGCGCAGTGCACTGCGCGAAAGCCCGGACGTGATTTTGCTCGGCGAAATGCGCGACAAAGAGACAATGGAGGTCGCGATGACCGCCGCCGAAACGGGGCAGCTATTGCTTTCGAGCCTGCACACCACCGGCGCGGCGAATACGATTGACCGCATCATCGACGCATTTCCGCCGAACCAGCAGGCGCAGATCCGCTTACAGCTTTCCATGGTTTTGCAGGCGGTCATCAGTCAGCAGCTCGTGCCCGGCGTAGACGGCACACCCATCCCGGTGTTTGAAATCATGTATTCCACACTCGCGATACGCAATATGATCCGCGAAAGCAAAACGCATCAGCTCGATGCCGCCATCGCTTCCGGCGCGGCGCAGGGCATGCGCACCATGGACATGGCGCTTGCGGACCTTATACGGCAAAAGCGCATCACAGAGGAGACGGCGCTTTACTACTGCACGAACTATGAGACCATGCAAAAACGTCTGCAATTACTTTAAGTCATAGTTTTTAGCGCGACCTTTCGCCAAAAAAGGTATTTTCTCCGACAAAAAAGTAAATACTTATGAGAAAAATCGCATTTTCCACCTTTCGGTGGATTACAAATGCCGTGAAGCGTGCTATACTTTATGAAAAGAACAAGTTCGGAATATTATTTTTTTCGCAATAGCCGGGGTGATATTTTGAACTGTTATTTCTGAAAGAGGGAGATGAACCGTTCATGAGTCGAACAGCGAAAGAAATTGAAACCACCGGGCTGCCGTGTGAAGCACAGAACGGTGAAACGATACAGGTTGTGCCGAAGATCAATGTGACCATGTTCGGCAAGTTTACATTAAAGCAGGAAGGTATGGAGGTTCCGCACGCCGTGAGCCTCACGGGACGCTCCAGAAGACTGTGGACGCTTACGGCATACCTTATTCTGAACAGAAACCGCGGTGTTTCCGCACAGGAGCTCATTGACCTGCTGTGGCCGGAAGCCGAAAACGATAACCCGTTAAGCACGCTGCAAAATAATGTCAGCCGCGCAAGGGCTGCGCTGGCAGAGCTCGGCTTTACGCACGCAAAGGTTATCATCCATAACGAAAAGGGCTATTATCGCTGGGCGCCGGACCGCGAGACGCAGCTTGACGTGGAGCAATTTGAAACACTTGCAAAGGCAGCGCTTGCCGAAGAAGATATGGAAAAATCGGTTGCCCTGGCGCAGGAAGCCGTGGCGCTTTACACCGGTGATTTTCTTACGGAAAGCGCAGCGGAGTTCTGGTGCATCAACCTCAACACGTATTACCGCTCGCTTTATACGCGCCTATGTCGCGCGGCGGTGGATCGCCTTTTGAAGCTCGGACGCATTACGGATGCGGAAAAGCTCTGCACGGGCGTTATCCGTTTAGATCCCGCCGCAGAAGAATTCAGCGTGTTTTTGATGCAGGCGCTCATAAAAAACAAAAGCCCGAAAAAAGCGCTGGAACACTATGATTACATCGCTGCGCTGTACCGGGAGGTCTACGGTGTTTCGCCTTCGGCGGAGCTGGAGGCGCAGAAGGCGCTTGCGGTGCAGGAGCTTTACGGCAGCGAGACGAGTGAAGACGATATTCACACGTTCCTGCTTGAAAAAGAACAGGAACCCGGTGCGTTTTGCTGCGATAACAACGTTTTCCGAGAGATTGTAAACCTGCATGTGCGCGAGATGCGCCGAAACGATACCCCTGCGGCGTTGATGATTGTGCGGCTTGCAAACCGCTCGATAGACCCGGAAAAGCGTGCTATATATATGAAGCAGATGGAAGGGACGCTTTTAAACGAACTGCGCGCGGGCGATCCGTTCACAAAGGTGGGCGCAAACCAGTTTTGGGTGCTGCTGCCGGGTGCGACCGGAGAAAACGGCGGGCTCGTTTCCCGCCGTGTGTTCAATCGGTTCCAAAAGGAATACCCGAAAAGCGGTGCGGCCTACACCTTTAAATCGCTCGACCTGCGCCACATACATATGAGCGCAGAAGAAAAAGCAACGGAGAAAACGGAGCGCCGAAAGGCCTAAAACCGTCACCTGAAAAAACGAGCCGGTTGACGCAGCACAGTTAGCAAAAAAACTACGACCTATTTTCTTTTTTTATGAGAAAATGGGTCGTTTTTCTATAAAAAAACTTCTTAATCATAGCGTTCTCATAGCACCTTTGTGTAAAATAGAATCACAAAATACAAAAGGGAGGGGTTAGGTGAAAGAAAATCGTATGCTACCGATCGGCACAGAGACCTTCCGTATCTTTGTGGATGAAGCGGAGGACGGTGTCATCCGCGGCAGGGTCTCCGGCGGGACGCTCCCGGAGGAAACCCTATTCCGAAGTCTTTCACGCCTGATCCTGCTTTTGGAAGAGCAGATGGATACAGGCGGCGCGCCGAAAGCTTCTCCCATAAAATGTACGGAAACATCCACGTTTGAACTGGACATCCTGTTCCGCCAGAATTACAGCTGGCAGGGGAGACTGCGGTGGACAAAAGGCGGCAAAGAGGCCGCGTTTCGCAGTGTGCTGGAGCTGCTCATCCAAATGGAAACGGTTTTGGCACAGTAACACACATCAATTTAGGAATCCATATTTGTTATAAAACGGACAAATCACAGGATTGGAGGAAAACACTATGAAAAAGAAGATCATCGCCGTGTTGCTGAGCGCATGTATGCTGGTTTCGGCATGTCCTACGGGCGCGTTTGCAATGAGTGATGAGGAAACGAACACCTACACTGCAACAGGGGATGTTATGCAGGGGGGAACGCCGGTCGTTGACGAGACGCCCGCGCCCGAGGAGACCGCAGCTCCGGAGGAGACACCCACTCCCGCTCCGGAGGAGACACCTGCTCCCGCCCCGGTAGAGACCCCGGCTCCCGTTGAAGTGGAAGCACAGGCGACCCCCGCCGCAGGTGCAGAGGAAACTGCACCGGCGAAACAGAGCGCGGAAACGGGCATTGCAATGACTATGCTGCGTCCGGACGACGAGAAGCCCAAGGTCGATACCTACCGTTTCTATGATGCAGACGGCAAGGAGCTGACCGATTGGACGCAGACCGTCGCCAAAGGCGAAGAGCTCCTCGAGCCGACTGCACCCAAAAAAGACAATGCACGTTTTGTTGGGTGGTACGATGAAAGAGACAATCTCTTTGAAGGTTTTGGCAAAATTACTTCCGTAATCGGCGGTGCGACCGTAAAACTTACGGCGAGGTTTGAGGAGTACAGCTACGTGTACTTCTTGGATGAAGACGGCGATACCGTGGTTTACCACACCGCCGCGGGCACAGCCGGTGAAACGGTCGGCGAAGACGTTCTGAACGCCGCGACCGCAAAAGTCGAGCTCACCATGAGCAAAGATAAAGGCGTTGTCGGCTGGAGCACCACGCAGGGCAGCGATACCCCCGACAAAACCATCACATTTGCAGCCGGCGATACATACGTTTACCCGGTAGTTAAAACCGGTTTCTGGGTCACGTTCAATACCGACGGCGGCGACTACGTGGCGCCGCAGTTCCGGATGGAACCACTTGACCTGAGCACGGTCACCCCCACCCGCAGCGGTTACACGTTCGATGGTTGGTATATCGACGGTCAGAAAGTAACATCTGTTTCCGCAAAAGCTACCGTCACCGCACACTGGAAAGCCAATTCCAAAACGGAATACACCGTTATCCATTGGCAGGAAAATGCAGATGATAACGAGTATTCCTCAAAGGATATTGAAATAAAATCTGGCACTACTGGCGCAAAGACAGCTGCCACTGCAAAAAGCAGCAAAGATGAAGATTATCAGGGCTTTACTGCACAGAAGATTGAGCAGAAGACCATTGCTGGTGACGGTTCCACGATCGTAAACATTTATTATAAGAGAAATGTTTACACGGTAAAGTTCTATAGTAATTATGGGAGAAAAGAATACACAGATCTGAGAATTACTGCAAAATATGGTGCGAACATCAGTGATAAATGGCCGACTCGCGACGGTAGTAGGTCTTGGAGTGTTACTTCTGATACAAACAAAGGACCATATCAGTCAAACATTGATATAATGCCGTTAGACGGTGCCAAGTTCTATGGCCCGAGAACAGGTAAAGGCAGTGAGACAGCATATTATTATGTAGAAGTTTTACCGGGTGAGAGTGGAACCGAGCATAATGGTGTGGTGTACAAAGAAGACCATCGAGATGTAAGCCCCGGCACGGGTTTTTTTGTAACGGATGAAGATAAGTATCCGATAACTGGATTTGAATTTAAGGAATTCAAAGCGGATTACGAATGGGTTGGTGGCATCTTTTCTGGGGAATATAAACCTAAATACGACAACGCAAAATTCTATTACACGCGCAACTCCTATAATATCGTTTTCATGAATAACGGTACAAAGGATAGCAAGGTTAGCCGCAAGTATCAGCAGGGTATTTCCGATGTCAACTACACCCCGACAAAACCGGCCGGTGTACCCGCAAACTTTACGTTTGCTGGCTGGTATGATAACGAGCTTTGCGGAGGCACGGCATATGACTTCACTGGCAAGACGATGCCCGCACAGAACATTACGCTCTATGCAAAGTGGCAGGCGCCGGTTATTGAAGCTACGGTTTACCTGACGGCCTCTGCGGACGGAGAATCTGTAACGATTGAAATTCCGTACGGCAAAAAGCTTTCGGATTCCGAAAAGTTTAAGGAACTGCTTAAAACGCTCCCGGAACAGCCCTCCGCTTGGATTGATTCCAACGGCGCGCTGTTCAATGTAGATACCGAGCTTTACAGCTCCGTTACGATTTCCCCGTTCTTCCCCTCCGCAAAGGATGGCTTCACGGTCACATACGTTGAGGGCGAGAACGTAAAAACGGATAACCAGAAGTATGTAAGCGGCAGCTCCGCCCGCGTACTTCCGCCGGAAAATTCCGAAAACTTCCGCGCTTGGGAAATGGAAGGCACGCTCATCCACCCGGGCGATAAGATTACCGTCACAAAGAACATCACGTTGAGGGCAGTCTACACCAATAAGCCCCAAACCGTGACGATTACGTATCATTATAATTTCACAGATAAAGATGGCAACTACAATGCCGATACCTTTGAGGATGGTAATCACCCGAAGAATACGAACGCAACCGTAAAATCGCTTGGCGATGTCGGCTTCAACGCCCCCACAGGCTACGAATTCCGCGGCTGGGCAACCACGCTGTATGGTAATGTTGAATATCAGCCGAATGACCCGGTTTTTGTCGACGCTAACGGCGATAATGATCTGTGGGCTATTTGGCAGGTGAAGACGTACACGGTAAAATGGGTAGACGACGATGAAACGACGCTCATCTATCAGAAGGACTACGAGTACGGTGCAATGCCGCAGTTTGAAGGCGTTGAACCGACAAAGGCAGCGGATGCGCAGCACACCTACACGTTCAAGGGCTGGAACAAGGACTACACGGAAGTCAAGGGTAACCAGACTTACGTAGCAGTGTATGAGAAGACCACCAACAAGTACACGGTAAAATGGGTAGACGACGACGAAACGACGCTCATCTATCAGAAGGACTATGAGTACGGTGCAATGCCGCAGTTTGAAGGCGTTGAACCGACAAAGGCAGCAGATGCCCAGTACACCTATACGTTCAAGGGCTGGAACAAGGACTACACGGAAGTCAAGGGTAACCAGACTTACG